>ERZ1674155.58-NODE-58-length-20772-cov-7.026307_pt1 | contig 20772 bp, 34 predicted proteins | sample MGYA00581305_ERZ1674155 | MGnify/ENA primary metagenome ERZ1674155 (study PRJEB41354, sample SAMEA4873344) | human saliva metagenome | biome: human-associated habitat [ENVO:00009003]; feature: mouth environment [ENVO:08000002]; material: saliva material... | reverse complement strand
AAACATTGAGTATTCCATCTGTTCCTGTTGATGCTTCTGATTTTTGTAGAGTTTTTACAGAGAGTTTTAATAATTTCATCAAAATCAAGATGGCTGATTGTTTCATAAAATCTCCAAATTTGTATGAAATTATATTAATAGAGATGCTCAATAAAATTCTCGATAATATTTCATTTGAAAAATATCATATCATAAAAATGTATTTAGAATCAAATGGATATACACTTATAGATATAGAGCAAATCATTAGAATTGCAAAACGTAAGATGAAAATCTGATGCAAATGCAAACTTTTGGGTTAACCATTCAATTAATAAAGGAAATAATATGAAAAATATTTATCAAGTGGCAAATGGTGTTGTTAGTTTTGGTAAAGATATTGATCCTAATCTTTATAAAAGCGCATTGCCTGCAGGGTTTTATACAACGGCTACAGCTCCAGGCAAAGTATTTTTAAATGAAACTGATCCATTAACAATTCCGCCTAAAATTTATGGCGATTCAACAAATCGAATGAACCGAATTATCAATTCATTTAAAGCTACTGATAAAAAATCTCGGCGTATTATTATATGGTGAATCAGGTTCTGGAAAATCCCTTTTGGCAAAACAAGTTTGTGTTGAACTGTCGAAAGAATACCCTGTTATTATTGTACTGCCAGAACATATAGAGATCATTGATAAATTCATTGACAATATTGACGATCGTTGTGTGTTCTTTATTGATGAATTCGAAAAAATGTTTGAAAGAACATCTGATCAAAGTGGTTTATTGAGCGTTGTTGATGGAACAAGCTCTAAAAAGAATTTGTTTATATTTACGGCAAATGAAAAAGATATGGTAAACGAATATTTCTTCAATCGACCTAGTCGTATTCGCTATGCTTATGAATATGAATCTTTGCCGGATTCTATTGTATTGGAAGTCTTAGAAGATTTGCTTGACAATAAAGATCGTGTTCAAGAAATTGCGTCTGTGATTTCATATCTTAAAGAACCATCATTTGACGTGGTGTGCAGTATCGCCAAAGAAGCAAATCTGTATCCAGATTTTACTGTACAGCAATTGATGGATGGATATAATTCAGAAGCTTATTCATCTTCTTTGAATGACTCTGAATGTATGTTATTCATAAATGGCCGTGATTTTCCTTCTGTATTGAAAGATTTATTCGATGAATATGGCCATTTCTGATGGCCTTGGCAATATATATGCCGTTAGTTATTATAATGGTGATAGGATTCAATTAAATTTTAAAGCAAAAACCGTTGGTGCTAATGGCGAATCTCGTTGCTTTGATGCATATGTATGGATTCCATTTGAATCTGATGACAAATTATCTGCAAAAGATTTTCACATTGTTTATGAGGACATTTAAAATGACAAAACACCTACACGCCGAATTGATGATGCAATATGCAGAAGATGCTTCAAAATATGAATTTCCGTATACTTTTTGGCAATATAATGTTACTGGTCAATGGCATGATTTAAAGAATCATCCTGAATGGGATCTTAATACAAAGTATCGCCGTAAGCCACTAGAACAATTAGAGCTTGTGAAATTAAGCTTTACTTTTATGAAGCCATTAAAGGCAGCTGATTTCAAATTCAGAAATCCTGATGAAATTGTCTATTTTGTAGGATTTGGCCCTCGTGGTTACTTTTATGTTGATAGTTGTACAATAAGAGATGTTAGTCAAAATTCAAGACTTATGTACCATACGACAGAGTGGAATGCACAAGAACATGTTAATGCTTTGAATCATATTTATTACGGAGAAAAAGATGATCATTAATTCTGACAGTGCTGCTATTATCACATCTTAAAACGTGGAGTGTGAAATGAAACTGGAAGACATTGAAATTAATATGCAGCTGGTTGATAGATATGGTAATGAATATACAGTCTTTGCGATAGACGATTCTCATGATGATAGGGGTTTACCTGTCAGATTAGAATGCACCAAGCATGTTAAAAATATTAAAGTAGATGATGATTTCTATTTTTCAGAAGTTGGTCAAAGACTTTGGATATATAAATCTAATGGGGCAGCCCGAAAATTTGATGATCGAAATCCTGCAAAGATTATTACTCTAAAATCACTTAAACCAAAACCTATGGAATAGCAAAAATGAGACTGAAAGAAATGAAAGTTGGACAGATTGTTGCAGATAAGTTTGGCAATGAGTATGAAGTTAGAGGGATTTCCGAATGTGACAAAATGCCAGTCCTTTTGAGATGTATAAAATTTGTTAAAGAGATTTCTGTTCAAAAACCTTTTGATGTAAAATTTCGTAAGGTTGGTCAAACTTTCTATATTTATAAATCTAGAAATGCTGCAAGAAGCTCCGGAAATGATATTAATGTTATTGATGTTAAATCGCTTAAACTAAAGGATGAATCGAAATGAAATTTGAAGACGTAAAGATTGATCAAATTTTAGAAGACAAATATGGAAACCGGTATATAGTGACAGAAATTAATAGTCATGATGATTTTCTTCCTGTACGTGTAGAGTGTATAGAATTTGCAGGAGAAGTTCGTTTTGGCGCCGGTTATAATATCATTAATAAAGTAGGCTCTCATGCCTGGGTTTTAAAAGATTATTCGAGATTATTACTTGTTGATGGACCTATTGGTGATTTTCTAAAAAGACAGTTTTATCCTAATGCGAACTGGGATTTTAAAGACTTAGAATTTATCACACTGTCTTCAAATGATACCGATAAAAGATTTTTAATTGGCAATGATAAGGCAATCAAACAAGTCAAGGTAACATTATGGGACTTGCGTATCTTTGACAATTCAAGTTATCTGACAAAAGACAATATAAGACTTGATGATATTATTGTTGACAGCATGGGTAATGAATATAGGGTCATTGGCAGAAATAATGATGGCATTTATGTAAAATATGATAGCGAATTTACATCTGCTGATAATACGGTTTTCCATACAGAGTCACAAATGTATATTCCATTTCCAGATGATAGATATAAAAATAAATTTTTAACTACAAAAGAATTTGAAAAGAAAAGATATGTCCGGGAAGCATAAATCATAATACTATGGGTAAACAATGAGAACTAATTCATCCGATACTAAAGACATTCTTCTATTGATGTTTCTTGCTGGCTTTCTTGTTGCATTATTATTTGTTTGGCTTATTCTAGTTCCAAACTGGATTGATGATAAGGGCAATGAAGTCGCTAACAGTCAAACCTTAGAGACAAAACAATTATTAGGTAAAACTCAAGAGTTTTCTATTCGTGGTTATAAGTTTAAAGCCACGACTGTTTGTCTTGAAGAAAAAGAAATGATATTTGTCTTTCATAAAGGCGAACCTCAAATTGTAAATTTAAATAAAGATTGTGGAGAAATAAAATGACGCGTGAAGAATTTGAAAAGAAAATTGATGAACTTGCTAAAACTGAAGAACATGGCGAGTTCGCAAAAACTACTGGCCAAATTTATGGTCTGCTTTGTAGCTATGTCTTATCTTCATTTGAAGATGTAGAAGATGGCTGGGAAAAAGTAGTGTCTTCTCTAGTTAAGAAGTAATTAACATATAAGGAGTCCATTATGACTGAGAAAGTTTACATTTATACTGATGGTGCATGCAGCGGTAACCCCGGCCCTGGTGGCTGGGGCGTATTAATGAAATATGGCGACAAAGAAAAAGAATTGTACGGCAGCGAAAAAGAAACCACTAATAATAGAATGGAACTGATGGCTGCAATTCAAGGTTTAAATTCTATTAAGCCTAAACAATCTGGCTTATGGAGTGTTGTTCTTTGTACAGATTCTAAATATGTCCGTAATGGTATTTGTGAATGGATCGGCAAATGGAAAGAGAATGGCTGGAAAACAAGCACAAATAAACCAATTAAGAACATGGATTTATGGACACAATTGGATGAAGCTGTCAAAAAACATGATGTTCGTTTTATTTGGGTTCTTGGTCATAATGGACATATCGAGAATGAGCGTGCAGATAAATTAGCTTGCCGCGGAAGAGATGAAGCAAAGGCTATTTGATTAATTAAAACAATTAAATGTAAAGGTTGTAAATTGAATTAAAAGAAAATGGGGTTTATCGTCATTATAAGGGCGGTGAATATATTCTTATGACCATTGGTGAACTAGAACATGATTTATCTCAAGTTGTTGTCTATAAAAGTATCACTAATGATAGAGTTTTCGTAAGGCCATTGAAAGAATTCGAAGATAAATTTGAATTCCTGCATATGGGAGGGTAGCTCAGCGGTAAGAGCAGGCGACTCATAATCGCTTGGTCACGGGTTCGAATCCCGTCCCTCCCACCATTCCAATTTAGGTAAAAATATGGATAACAATAACAATAAATGGATTCCACTTAAAGAGAGAAAACCAGACAGAAGTGGAAAAAATATCCTGGTAAAAACAAAAGACGGTCGTGTCGGCTTTGCCTTTTATCAAAGGTAACTTCCAAAAGAATTACAAAATGAGGATCTTCCAAGGGAAGAATTCTTAGAGAAGGCGGAACAACTCTTCACAGGTATCCCTGTCGAAATAATTGAAGATATGGTTATCACAAAAAGATATAATCCGGAAGATATTGAATACTGGATGGATATCGAAGATGCTGTTGATCGTAAGGCATGGCGACTTCCTGAAGAAAAGATCGAAAAAGATATAAGCGGCGGCGTCCTTCTTCTGGACGTAAGAGGCGAAGTTAAAGTCGGTTCTTTAATTGTACATAGGGATTCTCTATGGGATCGTATGCTTCTCGGAATAAATCCAGTTCCTACTGGAAGAAGATATAAAAAATTTTATTCAATTTATTCAGGATCTTATGAAGATTTAATATTCCTAAGGCCGAATGAATACATCCGGTATTGGCAATACTTACCAGAAGCTAAGCCATTGGAAAAAACATACTAACCGATACCGATGAAAATCTGGAAAATTAAAAAAGAACAAGTTAAGGAAATACTCAAAAGAAAAGGGTACTTCTTCTGTCATAAATATAAGTATTCACACGACAAGGCTAGAACGATTATGCGTAAATTATGCAAAGAAGGTTTAGCCGAAAGATGTCCTAGTCCTGTCGGACAGGTGGATACTATTTGTATTAAGGTTATAAAATAAGTATGGCTTATGCTTTTGGACTTATATTGGTCAGCATATTTGTCGGCATCCTCGTTGGGATTCTTGTTTTAACTTTTTCTTTTATGAAGAAATTGAAAGTTAAATCATAAACCTTGTTTTAGAATTTTTGTCTAAAGGAAATAAAATGGCATCACCATTATTTAAAACTTCTCGTGTTAATGTTCCTACCGGAGCGTCTGTATCTGTACAATCCAATAAGGTTAATACAACAAATGAGTCTGGCGGTACTGCTTATGCTATGACACATCAGCATGCTCTTGCGCAGTATGCTGTAACTGGTATGCTTGACGGCTATCTTCATATTGATGGGCAAACTCAACTGTCTCGTATTATTGAGATGGCCGAAAAATGTAGCAACAAATATGTTGCACAAGTTGCAGTCTATGCCCATGAAAAAGGCTTCATGAAAGATACTTCTGCTTTACTGCTTGGATATCTGATGAAGAAAGATCGTGGTTTGTTTAATGCGATTTTTAAACGCGTCATCACAAATGGTCGCATGTTAAGAACCTTTGTTCAAATCATCCGCTCAGGAACATTTGGAAACCGAAGCTTTGGTACAAATGCCAAACGCCAAATTCAAGATTGGCTGAATTCCGCATCAGACAAAACAATTATCAATGCTTCTATTGGTAATGATCCGTCTTTAAAAGACATTATCAAAATGGTTCATCCGAAAGCGCCAAATGAAAATCGCAACCAACTTTATCGTTGGGTTTGTGATATGGATTATCAAGAAGATAAACTTCCTGAACAGCTTCAGTTATATCTGAAGTTGAAACGTAATTCAGAAAAAGCAGAAGAGCTACCAGATTTGCCATTCCAAATGTATACTTCTATGGGCTTAACAACAGAAGGTTGGAGACATATTGCTAAGAATGCAACATGGAACCAAACCCGTATGAATTTGGCAACGTTTGAACGTCATGGCGTATTTGGCGATAAAAGTTTTACCAACAAAATTGCTGAAAAACTGACATCTGAACGCGACATTATTCGTAGTAAAGCTATGCCATTTGCTATCTTCTCTGCCTTCAAAAAGGCTGGTGATATTAGCTATGGAATTCGTAAAGCTTTGAATGAAGCTGCGGAAATTTCTTTACAGAATGTTCCTAAATTGGAAGGCAAAACTGTTGTTGCTATTGACCGTTCCGGATCTATGTCCAGTTTAATCAATAGTCGTTCAACCGTTCGTGTAATGGACGTTGCGGCAGTTCTTGTTGCTGCTTTGAAAAACAAAAATCCAGATTTGGAAATTATTCTGTTCAATCATACCGTATCCATTTATGAACCAAAAGGCAAAACACTTTTTGGTATTAGCGAAGAGCTTTCACGAATGGTAAGTGGTGGAACGGACTGTGGCACTGCTATGGCATTTATTAAAGATCGATATGCCAATACAGGTATGCCAGATAATATCATTATGATTTCAGACAATGAATCATGGTTGAGCACAACCAAAAATTTCTGGAATTCTACCGGCACGGTTGATCAATTGAAATTAATTCGGAAGCAAAATCCTAATACTCGAATGATCAACATTGACGTAACTCCAGGCTCAAGTTCACAAACAGTTCCTGAAAAATATGTATTGAATATTGGCGGTTTTAATGACGCAGTATTCCAAGTGGCATCACTGTTCTTTAATTCTAAAGGCAACAAAGACTTTTGGGTTTCTGAAATTAATAAAGTAGAAATTTAGTTTTAGATTCATAAAACAAAAGTGTGTGGTTTAGCCCCTTCTACTAAGTAAGTAGAGTAATAGGTATCTCATTTCTCGTTTTCGCGGTACCTATTGCTATATTTGCTTCACATGATCTAAGTGTAGCGCAGTCCGGTAGCGCATCTGCTTTGGGAGCAGATGGTCGCAGGTTCGAATCCTGCCACTTAGACCATATTACAATTTATGGGCGGTTAGTTTAATGGGAAAACATTATGGTAATCTTATAATTTTGTCTGATAAGAATGCTTTAAGATTTACATTTTCACGGCTAATGAAAAGATACAGGTTCGAGTCCTGTACCGCCCTCCATTTTTATGGGCTGTTGGCGAAATTGGTAGACGCAAGGGTCATTATAACCTATCAAACTTGTCCAATAGGAATGCCGATAGGTTTACATTTTTAAATTGAAAACTTAAGGACAACCCTCGTTTTGCAGGTTCGAATCCTGCACAGCCCGCCCCATTTAATGCGGAGATAGTTTAATCGGTAAAATACTATAGTAACTTTGCGTTTTTGTCCGAAAGGAATGTTGTAAGGTTTACATTTCTATGGTTAAGAAGTGTTGCAGGTTCGAGTCCTGCTCTCCGCGCGGAATTTGAACTAATAGATATCCAAGGAATTTAATATGAAAGAATATACATTCTCTTATAGATTTGATAATAAGACCTGGGCTATTAGTATTTATGCAAATAGTGAAGAAGAAGCTAAAAGAAAATTTTGGGCCCTTAAAGAAAATGGTCAGTATGAAGGTGAGATTGTTTGCAAAGTAAATGTAACTAAACCTTCAAATTTTATCAAATCGATTTTCTCAAAAGTTAAAAATATATGGAGATCAAACTAACGTTGGAAATTAGATGTTAGTCCCTGACTCCGTATACGGGGAGAATTAATCTTCCCGACCTTTTAATGCGCCTATAGTTTAATTGGATAAAACAGCGGGTTTCTACCCCGTATCCCATCGAAGGGCTAGTTCCGGGTTCGAGTCCTGGTGGGCGTGCCAAATATTTAAAGGATTTAATATGATATATTTAAATCTATTTGTAAAATATACGCACCCATATGTTAGTGGTAGCACAATTATTCAAGTTAAAGAAGAAATTTTAAATTCTAAGCTTGAATGGATGATTGAAAAAGTTCTTTATGACAAATTAAAAGAATCTCTTCAGACTTCAGAAAGAGTTATAATTGAAAATATTGTAATTCTTGGTCGTTGTGAAAAAGACGATTAAATTAAGTTTTACAATATAAACCGTCTGGCATGATGCGGTTTTAAATATCTTAATCTGCTAGTGTTGTTTTCAGTTTGGTATTTTTGAAAATGACAAATCATGGTATGATCCAATCTCCTTAATAGTTATAGTATAGCAGTCAATTTAGTTGACCCGGTACACTGTAAGCCGGACTAATTAATTTTAAGCCTTGCCACAAAACGAATAATGTAATTCAATGGTGGAATATCTGCGCGGATGGCAGAACGTAGACGGTTCGATTCCGTCCTTTATTCGATGTGGCAAGCATTCTCAATAATTAAGTTTAACAACTCCCCTATCTTTACCTGCCCATGTGGAGGAATAATAAGGGTAGGGGCTATCAAAACAAATTTATGTTTAAAATTTAAGCCCTGCCAGATTTCATTTTATATTATATTATATTATATTTGATCTATAATAAACTCTTGGCGGTGACCAAATTATAATAGACTTTTATACTATGAATTATAATAAGTGTCACTTTAAAAAATACCTGGCAGGCACAATTTAAGAAGCCCCGATTCTGTAAATGGCTTAAGGAACTTATTGATATTGTCGATTGGAATCGTGGGCTTCTATCCCAATAAATTTAGAAAAGTTTTAAGCCCCATTGTTTAATAAGCAGTAGCTCAGTTGGTTAGAGCAAGGCCGATAACGCCGAGGTCGTGGGTTCGAGCCCCGCCTGTATTTGTAAATGATGGGCAATAATATAGCGAGTTGGTGTAATTGGTAACACACAGGGCTCATAACCCTGAGTTATAGGTTCGAGTCCTATATTCGCTTCCAGATCCTTTCCTGGTTAGGATAACAACCGGTGCCTTTTATGTATTTTGAACAGGAAAATACTTCGCTTTCTCTATGCGATAATGAGACGGATCCGTTGGCCGTAGCCGATGGCGTTTTCCAATACACGTTAAAAGTGGCGCTGCCCTTCGAAGCGATACGTTAAGGGGTCCACCTTTGGGCTTAATAAAAGGTAGTTTCAAAGATTTGTATCGAAATCTTATCTTCTGTAGAATACAGAGTAATAGGTCCATTTTTATGTTCCTATTGCTATGTGTTTTAAAATCCCCGACGACCACTGGGTGAAATGGTCCGACTTAGATTGGTTCAAAGAAATCAATCCCTTTGCATAGGGCAATATGTACGTTTGGAGTTTCGTAAAACTCTGGTCTTTTGTGTGTTTATTCCCTTAATACAATACGCCGAACCGACAATGAAACATAATAGTCGGATAGATATTAGTCTTTAGTCTATAAGGAGTGATGTCCTAAAATGATGCTCGCCCTTTTAACGGTTAGCATTTAAAGGCTTTGTGTACTATAAAAGCATGCAAAGTGGTGGGCGCTCGAGAGTCTACTGCTATGTATGTTTTAAAATCCCGCGAACCTTCGGTTAATGGTTCACCTTTCCAATAAGGTATGCCAATAGGAGCAAATTGGACGCTTGGCGTAGCGTAAGCAATGCCTGGTTAGCAGTATGACCACTAACACTGTTAGGTGCTTTTGAGCGTGTTTTTAACCTTAAGATAATAATGCGCCGAACTAGTAATGTGTAATGTCTAGCTAGAGTTAATCCTTCTAGGGAGTGATGTCCGAAAAGGATTTTTAATGCGGGTGTGGTGAAATTGGGCAGACACGCCGGATTTAGGTTCCGGTGCCTTAGTGCGTGAGAGTTCGAGTCTCTCCACCCGCACCAATTTTATACTAGTGTACTATTCATCCCAGAGGAATCTGTTCTAGTTAGTGCACGTTTTGCTAAAGCGTAGGACGGTAAAACGTTCCATAGGTTCGAATCCTATATCTTCCGCCAAATAGAAGTGCTTGTAATCAATTCCTATTCTGACGTACAGCGCTGCTTTAAAATGTAATGAATAGGCAAAGTGCTAGTGTGTTAGAAAACTTTTTAAAGCTTTAGAGAATCATATTTCGAATCTAATATCCAATCTATATAAAGATATGTATGACTACATATTGATTTTGGACTTCAAAATTATTGCTTCTGTTTAGCTCGAATAAAATTTAATGCGGGTGTGGTATAAGGGTTGTGCCTTGGCCTTCCAAGCCAATGAAGTCGAGTTCGAGTCTCGCCACCCGCTCCATTGATTTAAGACAGGCGTTTGCAAATTTGAGGGAAGCCATATGAGGCCCCGTGTACATACAGCCTCCACGCATCCAGCCTGTCTAACCTTTATGTCCTGAATGCAGGCTGCGACTACATCTGACTTTTTATCGGACATAACGTGTCGAGCCATTTTTGTCAGGGCGCCCCATCTAAAAGGTAATAGAAATGTCAGATTGGAATTATCAGTCTTTTATTGCAGAAGGTGATTCTCTTCCTACTTTCTGTTATCGTATTAAACATAGTGATAATACTATTCTTATTCAGTTTGGGCCTGTAAAAAGGTATAATGGTTTACCTGTTTATTCTGTATGTTTGTCAATATATAGAAAGCGTAAACGTTTAGATGCTGCATTTAGTGCTCGTTCTATAACAGGAACAATTGGTGTTGCAGGATTGTTATTAGCAAAACAAAGTTTCGATTTATTTGTCGAAGACTTTTTCAATGAATTAGATTCAAATAGCGTGATCTTATCAGTACAGGGTTCTGATTCTAGACGCTATAAGGTTTATAAACGTACCCTTGAAAAAATGGGATACATTGAAAGTAAGCTTTTAGGTTCTTTATGTATGAGTAAGACTTATTATAGGGAACGTTAAGAAAATGGAGAAGTGGCAGAGTGGACTATTGCACCTGACTTGAAATCAGCCGATCGGAAACGGTCCGTGGGTTCGAATCCCACCTTCTCCTCCAATTAGGGGACTAGCATTATTTGTCTTTTAACATTTTATGATTGTTGAAGAAATAACACTTTATCGCACTTGCTAGTCTCCTATCCATATTATGAGATTGCCCCATGGAGTAGATTTTTTATCTGCACTGTGGGGCTTTTGTTTTTATTTTCTGGAGTTTTTAATGAGTGAGCCTTGGATTAAAGATTGTATTTTAAGTAAACAGGCTAAGAATCTTGGTGTAGTATACGATAAGCCAACGGAGCAAAGTAAGAAGACTGCGGCGGCCCGTATCAAACGAAGCATTGAGCTTCGATTTAGAGAAGAGGAGCTGTAATGTTTGCTGGAATGAAGCTAAACATGATTGTTGCTGTTGATAAAAATACCAAAGGTATTGGCTTTAATGGGAAAATTCCTTGGCGCTGTCCGGATGATATGAAATTCTTTCGAGAGATGACTGTTGGGAATATCTGTATTTGCGGGTATAAAACCTTTAAAGATATGCCGGTATTAAATCGCAGGACAGTTATTCCTGTAAGTAAAGATGGCAGAGGATCATCTTTTACTCTTGATGAATTAGAATCTGAGTTGGGATTTGCAAATGCATTTAATAATAGTACCACTGAAGGAAATTTATTTCTTATTGGTGGCGCAGAATTGTATTTGAAATTCCTAAAAGATGGTGCCGTAGATACAGTTTACTTATCAGAAATCGAATTTAAAAACAAGGATCATGAGTATGATGCATTCCTTGATTACTCTTTTAATGAGTTTGATAAGGAAGAAATTCGTTCTATCTCGACAGAGGATTACGAATTAAAGATTTATAAATTATCCCTTAAGTAAGGAGACGACAATGTTGGAAAAACTGAAAGCAATTTTTATGTCCTTTTTCAAAACCAAAACAAATGAATTGATTTTCAATGACCCTGAACGTGCTAAAGAATACATCAACCAAAAGGTTTCTGATGTAGGTAAAGCGATTAATCAGGCTTGTGTTAACCGCGCTTCTGTTCAACAGTCTATTGAAGATATTGAGAAAGAAATCAATAGCGAAGAGCCTAAGATCCAAAAAGAAGAAGAAGCTCTGCGCAAAGATGTTGCTGCCGGCAAAATTGAGCGTAATGCTGCCTATCGTGTATTTATGCGCAAACAGATTCTTGAAGAGAAGAAGAAAATGCTTGCTTCTTATATCGAGCAAGAAGGCGAATATGAGCGTCTTTGCTTCGATTTGAGTTTGCAACGTGAGAAACTGCAAATGAAGAAAAATGAAGTCGCTTTGAATGTTTCTCTGGGTAAAACATTTACCGTTGATATTGATGCTGACGAATTCTTGCGTGAAATCAAAGTCAATACCAAAGGTAAAGCCGAAGCTGCTAAAATTCTGTCTGGCGGCCAAACCGGTGTTTCTGATGCAGGCTTCGATGAGTTTTTCAACTCTTTGAAATCTGAAAATAAAGAATAAGTAAAATAAGCCCTAGAGTAATTCTAGGGCTATCATTTTTGTGAGGTATATATGAACTTCAGTACATTTTATTATTTCGCAGTTCTGATTGCAATCGCTGCCAAGCTGTTTGGCTACCTGGCAATCTCTTGGCTTTGGCTGATTGGATTTGCATTAATGCCGCTATTGGTTGCTGTAGCAGCTGTTATTGTAGTAATCCTTATGTCGGTATTCTTCAAGCCTAAAACTGCAAGGTTTAGAGGCTTTAATCGATAGTATTTAAACGGAGGCAGCATGTCATCATTCTTTATATATGAATCAAATAATAAATTTGAAATGTATGAGTATAGTCTTTATGAGTGGGTTGATATTGTAAAAACCTCTAGGGCTAATAAAACAATTTATTCACTTGGTGCTGCCTTTGTAGTTTTAACTACTCTTATTATTTGGCACTTTAATGTATTACCAGAATGGTTAAAAGGATGTGCTATCCTTTTTGAAACTTTAAGTGCCATATTTCTTATCCTAGCGCTTTTCGAGGGCGGTGATGCCCTAGTTAAAAATAATGATGTGAAACCTGAAAAGGTTTTAGCATCTAGAGACCTATATTTTCTTAGAAATTGCGGCCGCCTAACAGACGGATTTGGACTTTGTAATGTGTACTACGTCCAATGGGAAGATGGTAGAGGGATTGTTATTGATGGCACTGGCCCATTGCTTCGCAGAGTTATAGATCTTATTCCTTATGGTTCTTCTGAGAGGGCAAAAGACTCAACATTAGTTATAAAGAAAAACGAAATTAAGAGAGAATTTCCTGTTGACATTATAAATTCAGATAGGGTTTTTGATATCGTTAAAGAATCAGGAATTGTGGATTACACGATACCCGGTGTAATTAAAAAAGAAAAAATCGGTAGAGAGATTTTGCGAAAAATTTCTAAGGAATGTTAATATGGATTTTATGAAATTAGGCAAATATAAGGAATCTGGTGATTATTCTGGATGGATTGTGCAGAAGAAATTAGACGGCGTATTTGCAGCTCTGAATCTAAAAGATGGAGTTATATATAGTCGAACTCAAAGACCTTTGTTTATACCGCCGGAATCTGTATTATTCCAAAATATGTCTGAACTCAGATCTGCTTATAATAAGGATGAAACTAATTTTATCCTCTTTGAATTATGTTTGCCAAATGCCTCTTTGGAAAGACTATCGGGATTAGTTAGTCCAAACAGGAAAGAGGCTTGGAGCGATGAAGAGCTTAATTTCCAATTTAATATTGGCATCCATGACTCTATCCTTTTAGATGGCAATAATGAAGATAAAGAGCCTTATGTAGTCCGTTATTTAAAAGCTTCTTCTGGCCTTTATTTACCCTTTGCTTCATCTGTTTATCATAGAACCTGTCCTGATGACGATTATCATGATTTTATTAATAAGGTCTTTATGGCCAATGTACAGTCCGGCGGAGAGGGTATTGTGCTTAAAGACCCTAATGGTATTTATCGTATGGGCAAACGTGTGAATACACAAATAAAGCGTGTTCGTGAACATTTAGAAGATGTAAAAGTTGAGCAGGTTAAATATGGTACTGGCAAACGTGAAGGGCAGATAGGTTCGATGTATTGTAGATCTGTCGATAATCCTGAAATTGCTTTTTGGGCAGACTTTGGTTTAAATTGGGATGATTCTAAAAGAATCGCTCTAACCAAAGATTATGAGTCTAATCGAGAATCACTCATTGGTACTATATGGACGGTTAAGGGTTTACAACCTAGTAGTACAGGCAAGTCTATAAGGCTTCCAAAAATAATGTATGAAAGATTTGATAAGGAATAAATTATGGCAGAATTATTTGTAGATGCTGGTGGCAGAAAACCTAAATGCTATTGGAAAGATTCTTCTTGCCCAAATGGTAAATGGTATCGCATTAAAACAGGACCAGACACTTTATTTATAGCGTTTTTACTGCTTCAGCCTGTAATTGGACTTTTATTTTGGATGTTTTTGGGCGCCAAATTATTATGGGTTATTTCAGTTACAATTGTCTTTATGATCTTCCATTGTCTTTTATATCCTCATAGCGAAGTTGACACTATCTTAGAGAAATCTAAAAAGATTGAAGATATATTGATAGATAATTCACCAGTTTATATTTCTGTTTCGAAAGGTTTGGGCTGCATTTATTTCATTATCCCAGAGAAAAAGCATATGCTTTTTACAACACTTAGATATGCTGATAGTAGGCTTAATTCGACAAGTTCTGGATGGTATACATTCAAAGATAATAAACCACTTGAAATTACAAGTAAATATTTTCAAGAGCCAATTGAAGACTTAAAATCAAAGCTGGATTATCGTTGTGATTTAAGCTCCATTATTAAGCTAAGTGATTCTCGAAGTGATATGAAAAAGGTTCTGAAATCAATGCAAGATGTCTCATTTGCAGTCTTTGAAAAATAGGAGTCCTTATGGCTTATTCCAATTTCTTTCATATAAAAGAAAACGGAGATGGTGTTGAACTCCGTTTCCTCAAAACGATTATTGATACCATCGATTGCGTTATAAACAAAGATACTATTGCAAGAGAGAAGTATGAGAATACCTATTGGGATGATAGGCACGATGAAGTCCCTACTATTGATGGCTATTTTAATATAGAAAATGGTGATGTTCTTTATGTATCTAAAGCCATAAAATATGACTATGAACGTGGTTTTATAGATGATGGTTCTCTAATTATTATCGTATATAAACAAGGTAAAGCTGCAGAAGTGACTTATCTTTCAAGAAGATTATCATCACCTTTAAAAAACGTTATATTAGATACTTTTTGTACCTTTAAAGATGGTAAAATGATTCCATTAGACAGCTCTATGTTTATTGCTGATAAACCCAACACTAAAGATGTATATTCACATATCGGATATCTTTATAAGAAAGTTTATGAAGACGATATTAATAGATATGTTTGTGAATTTCTTTTAGAACAAGCTAATGATATATATCGTAAGATGTTTGCCGGAATTAGCAATCGTTGCATTTGAATGGAGGACCGCATGATATTTGTTTATGACTTTATTTCCAGCCTAGATGAAGATGGAAGATTTGTAGAGTATTATCGAGAATTCTCATCTTCTGGTTTTACATTCAATATGATTGAGCGTAGTTCTGACTGGAAGTATAGACATCTTCTTCTTAGTGAGAGAAAAGATTGGATAGGTCTGAAAGATGGCGATTTATTCTATACAAGTGGCGCGGTAAAAGATGAGCGCTTAGAGCATGAATATATTACTATCTGCTCTATCAGTGAAAATCCAACAGTGTCAATCTTAACGTTAAATTCAAATCGACATCCAAAATATGCCGACCTTGAAGGCTATTATTGTATTTTAGACAATAAGCCTGTAAAAATTAGTAACCCTGAATATCTCACCCTTTATGGCATTACAAAAGATGTTGTTACTTCTTATACAAATTCTGTTCTTGCTAAATATGGCAGACATAGAAGTCGCGGAGAGAAAAACAGGTTTTATGATTCAATGAAGGGCTTTTATGAGAAATATTTTGGCCCAAAATCCAGAGAAAAGGAAAAATAAATGAATCCAATTATTGTTCTAATTATCGGAACTTTACTGTTTTTATTGGAATGTTTCATTATCCGTAAAAAGGACATTGATTTGCCTGGATCTGATAATGTTGAGAAGGGTGTACTCCTCGTTCTGCAACTTTGTATTTGTATGATGTGGCCGATTACATTGCCATTATTCATTATTGTCTTTATTGGTATTATTATTACCGGAAAGTATGAAAAAGAATGAAGCTGTATAAAGTATTTGCCTTTCTTTTATGTATGTTTATGATTGGTTTTGTTGCAATTTGGATATTTAATCATACACCATATCCATCTCTAGGAATTTTAATCTCATTTACTATTCCTATATCTATTATTAAATTTTTGGAGAATATCTCAAATGATTAAGAAGTTTTTTATTGGTTTATTAGCAATGCTATCAATTGCCGCTTGTTCCCGTGTAGAACCGAATCAGGCCGGCGTCTTGATGGAAAACTATGGTCGTAATGGCAAGTCTGATTTCTCTGTTGTATCTGGTCTGGTATGGACCGTCGCGCCTGGCACAGAATTGTACCAAGTTCCATTGTGGGAACAACGTGGCAAATTTGAAGACGCCGTTACATTGAAGGCATCTGATAATACAGACTTTTCTGCGACACCTGTTTACACTTTCCGTGTAACGAAAGATCGTGCCGTTGATGTTGTATTTGATAATAAACAACTGGGCTATGGTTCTGAATTTATTCAATCGTTGCAAGATAATATTCTTGAGCCAAAAATTCTTGACCTGATGAAAGAAGAAAGTCGAAAATATACGACAGAAGAATTGATGGCAAAGGGCGGTAGCTTGTCATTTGAACAAAAGGTTCAAGAAATCGTTAAGACTGAATTTAAAAAGCGCGGCCTTGAATTAATGACATTTAGTTCACAATTGACATTCTCTAAATCTGTCACCGAGCGTATTGATAAACGCAATGAAGTTAATCAGAATATTGCCGTAATTGATCAGCAAATTGAAGAACAGAAAAAGCGTTTAGAACTTGCTCGTCTTGAAGCTGAAACCAATAAATTGAAATCAGAAGGTATTACTGAAAAACTTTTGCAACAACAATTTATTGAAAAATGGGATGGCAAAACCCCTCTTTATGGGAACGCGCCGATCACATTAATGAAACAAATTAACTGAAAAATAAAAGCCGCCCTGTTAGATACGGGGCGGTTATTTTCTTATATAAATTGAATATTGGAGATATGTATGAAATATGAAATTCATATAACAGTAGACTTGCCGTCTAAAGAAAAAATTAAAGAATTTGAAGGCAAATGCAAAGAACTCTATTGTAAGCCTTTGGTAATAGAATTGCCAAATGGAGATCATACTGTTCAGCCAATGTTGTCAAAAGTGATAGATTTTGACCTTATGGAAGATATGAAAATTTATGTAAGAGGATTAAATAATGCATTAAAAGAGTCTGGCTTTAAAGTGTCCAGAAGCAAAATTGAAATCCCTCTATTTGAATTCAATGCTTTGAGAGAAGATTATCCTTTATTTAAACATAAATATTTTGAATATCACACTAAAGTAAGATTCAATGATATTGATATAAAAGAACTTGAAGACTACTGTAAAAGCAAAGATTCGCATTTGTCTAGAAACTCTTTAAGAGGTGAAGAGAATACTAGGTTTATAACCGTTAGAAGCTATTCTGATATGGATGACCTTCTCAATAGGGTAGACTCTTTAATTAAGGATATGCCGACTAAATTTAAAATTATTAAACATCAATATGAATGTTGCATCTTTGATAATAACATAGGCTTAGATAAGGGATGGATTTAATATGCCGAAATTAATAATTACTGTTGGCGTTTCCGCTTCTGGTAAAACGACATGGGCAGAAGCCCAAAAGTATGAATATAGTGGCAATAATAATCTTAACATCAATCGTGACAACATTCGTTTCAAGATCGTTCAACCTGGCGCTGATTGGTCAACATACAAATTCAGTAAGAAAAACGAAAAAGGGTTTCTGAAATTGAATTGATGATAGCTGAAAAAGGATTAAAATTTGAATCAAATATCATAATTTCTAATACAAATTTAAATCCAAAGACACGAGGATTTTGGAGGGAATTTGCTGAAAAACGCGGCTATGAATTTGAAATTAAAGAATTTCCTATCTCTTTAGAAGAAGCAATTGAAAGAGATTCAAAAAGAGAAAATAGTGTTGGCGAAGATGTAATTAGAAAACAATATAAACAGTGGCTCGAATATTTGGAGTCAAAAAATACGGAAGCAAATTAATATGGGTGGAAATTTATTTAAAACAGAAAGAATGGGCAGACAAGAATATGAAGAAGCTTGTTTATTTATTTCTACAGCTCTTGCACCAATGAATTATGCTTTTACGAAATCCTTTTTGGATAAGAACAGTTTTGGTGATATTGATATTCTTGTCAGCTGTACAAATTTTGCCAAAGAGCTTCTCTATAAACACGGCCTTATATTGGAAGTAAACGGTAGTTCCGTATTGATCCAACACAAAGGTAAACAGATCCAGATAGATTTAATACAAGTTGACAATATGTCATATGCTCTGAATTATTATTCTTACGGCATGTTCTGTCCGATTATTGGGAAAATATTTAAGTCTCAAGGATTTAAGTTAAATCCTAATGGACTGTACTATATTTACAATGGCAATGAAGTCTTTATTACTAATAATTGGCACAAAATTTTAGGCGTAATTGGTATATATAAGAGCGAGTTTACAAGAGAAGAAGAGGCATTTGCAGCTATATCTAAATCGCCATTTTTCGTTAAAAATATTTTTACAGACATTCCAGAAAAGAAACTTGCTAAAGCAATGAAGCATCCTATGTATTGCAGATTTCTGGAATATATCAAAGATGTCAAAGACTATCAGCCTAGCACTGAGATTTTAAATTTCTTTCAGTCTGATAAGGATTTTATTCGCAGGTTGCAATGCGAAGATATTACCGCCAAAGCGAACCTGGTCATTAAGGAATTAATGCGAAATCATTATCCTTACGAAGATTTCAAATCAAGGTGTCAAGATCTAACTGATAGGGAAGTGGCACACGAGTATGCCCTTTTTAAAGGGTATTTGAAAACAACAATTATGGCATATTTTAATGACAAAAGTGCTCAAATTCAAAGACCATTAACCGATAATGCTGAGCTTAATATGCATATTCATTATTTTGGTCATAGAGTATACGGCGTTGATTTCAAATATTTACCATTGGAAAATATTGCAGAATATCAAGGCATTCAGCAGTGCCGAGTTTATCAAGAACGGTATATGAATCAAGAAGAAAAGGATAGCTAAATGAAACAATATTTAGATTTGGTTAAAGACGTTTTTAAAAATGGAACACCTAAACCAAACCGTACGGAAATACCTACGCCATATACTGTATTTGGACGTCAAATTCGATTCGACTTATCGGAAGGTCTACCTGTGCTAACTACCAAAAAGATGGCTATTAAAGCCTGTGTAGCTGAGCTATTATGGTTTATTGAAGGCAGCCCTGATGAACGTAGACTTGCCGAAATTCAATATGGCAAACCTCGTGCAGAATTAAAAGATAAACGTACTATTTGGTCCGATAATTATGAAGCATGGTCTGGTAGAGAAGTTAGCGAAGTGCGTTATGGAAGCCTTGGTTGTGTATATGGAACACAATGGCGGGATTTTGAAATTTCAAGTTGGGACGAACTCGATACATTTGATCAATTAGATTGGTTGATTAAAGAGTTAAAAGCTAATCCAAATAGCCGTAAGCTGATTATGTTATCTTACAATCCAGCCCAGATTGAAAATGCTGCACTGACTGCTTGTCATACACAAGTTCAATTCCAGGTCCAGAACGGCAAACTAAATTGCATGTGGACTCAAGCAAGCGTTGACCTATTCTTAGGGCTTCCTTTTAATATTATGTCCTATGCAATTTTGACGCATATGCTTGCTAAAGAAGCAAATTTAGAAGTCGGTGAATTAATTGGTTCTCTTGGCGATGTTCATATTTATGAAAATGCCGTTGATAATTTGAAAGAGCAATTGACGCGTGACCCATTACCACTGCCTAAGCTATGGTTAAATCCAGAAAAAGATATTTTCTATTATACTGTTGACGATGTGAAATTGATTGATTATCAAAGCCATGGTCCACTTAAAGCCAAAATGGCGGTTTGATATGGATATAAGCAAATTCGCGTATTTAAATGGTATCTCTACTAAAGATATATCTGATGGGCATCATACCTTCGGAGAACTTTATGAGCATAGGAGAATACTATTCTCAATTATATGCCACAGTAACCGAGAGTTGGCCTGGAAGTCATGGAAACATAGCGATGGCACAATGTTCGAAGACTCGTTTATTGTTAGTATAAATACACCCGAAGGTCAATATACCTATCATTATAATTCCAAGTATTGGTATCATTTTAATGTAAAAGAATTACCAAATGCGCCAGAGTATGATGGCCATAAGCCCAAGGACATTACTAGACTCTTATCTTTATCTTCAATTCAAAAGGAAACAAAATGAAAAGTTTGATTTCAAAACGCAAAGAAAAACCGGTATCTGTTAAAAGTATTTCTACTAAAAATCTTAAAGAAATGCTTCCAAAACTGGATGTTAAATATCGCCTTAAAGCCGAAAAAGAATTACGTTTCCGTGGCGAAGATATTTAAAACAATTTAAATGCGGTTTAATTCCGCTTAATACTTGTATTAGACCAAACCGGCATATGTTTTTACATGTGTCGGTTCTTTTTTATAATAATAATAATAAGGACAAA
>ERZ1674155.54-NODE-54-length-21214-cov-22.429226_pt1 | contig 21214 bp, 21 predicted proteins | sample MGYA00581305_ERZ1674155 | MGnify/ENA primary metagenome ERZ1674155 (study PRJEB41354, sample SAMEA4873344) | human saliva metagenome | biome: human-associated habitat [ENVO:00009003]; feature: mouth environment [ENVO:08000002]; material: saliva material... | reverse complement strand
GTTTGAAAGAAGCACGAGCCTGCTTATTTGCAGGCTTGTTTTTCATTGCCATGTTTCTTATTCCGAAAACAGGTTGGCTGGGAATTTCGCGCTATGACCTGCTGCTGATTTTTGCCGTCTCCGTGCAAGCAGCCATGCTGTATTTCAAGCTGGAAACTTGGGACGAAGTAAAATCGATTACGCTGTTTCACTTGGTCGGCTTTGCTTTAGAGTGGTTCAAAACATCGGGCGGTATCCAATCCTGGAGCTATCCGGAAGAAGCATATACCAAAATCGGCGGCGTACCGCTGTTTGCTGGCTTTATGTATGCCGCGGTCGGTAGCTATATTATCCAAGCATGGCGGCTGTTTGATCTCAAAATCAAAAGCCATCCGCCATATTGGTTGGGCACTTTGTGCGCGCTGGCGATTTATATCAATTTTTTCACCCATCACTATATCGGCGACTATCGCTGGTATCTCGCAGCCTTTGCCCTCGGCCTATACGCCCGGACGACAGTCTTGTACACGCCCTATGACACCACTCGCAAAATGCCGCTCCTGCTCGCTTTTGTCCTGATTGGATTTTTCATTTGGCTGGCGGAAAATTTAGGAACTTTATTCGGCGTTTGGCGCTATCCCAACCAAATCGGCGCGTGGGCATCGGTACACATCAGCAAATGGAGCTCATGGGCTTTATTGGTGATGATGACTTTTACCATCGTTGCGAATTTAAAACATATCAAGCATACCATCAGCGTATCAAAAGATTAATTGTTCAACATATATGAAAAGGCCGTCTGAAACTTTCAGACGGCCTTTCATTTTCAACAATCAATTAAACAAACTTAAGGCTTTCACAAACACCATAATAACGCCGTAGCCCAAAGGAATGCAGACCAAAGCCCAGCGCCACCATACGCCGATACCGCCCGCTGATACTTTTTTGCTAATCAGATAGGCATCGGATACAGCGGTTTCATCATCGGGATTACGGCTATGGGCCGCTACTTTAATGTCTTTCTCGTGATGCTTTTCATGAACCGAACGGACACTCAGGTTACACAGCAAACCGACAATCAACAAACCCGCCATGATGTACATGGTAATGCTATAAGCCTCGGCAGCCGGAACGCCGCTTTCAATTTGACTTTGGCGGATATAGTTAACCAATACCGGGCCAATAACGGCCGCAGTTGACCATGCCAGCAAAATCCTGCCGTGGATTGCACCGACTTGATAAGTACCGAACAAATCCTTCAAATACGCCGGAATGGCTGCAAAACCGCCGCCATACATGGAAATAATGACGCAGAAACCAATGACAAACAAAGCCTTGTTACCGCTTCCGCCAATAGACGGAATGGCAAAATACAACAGCGAGCCGAGCACGAAGAAAATGGTATAAGTGTTTTTACGGCCGATTTTATCGGACACGCTGGACCACAAAAAGCGGCCGCCCATATTAAACAGGCTCAACAGGCTCACAAAACCTGCTGCCGCGCCCGCACCAATGGCCGCTTGTTTTCCTACAGATGCCTCGGAAAAAAGCTCCTGAATCATGACGGAAGCCTGTCCCAGCACACCAATACCGGCCGTTACATTCAAACACAACACCCAAAACAAGAGCCAGAATTGCGGCGTTTTCATGGCTTGTGAGACATTGACATGATTGCTGCTGACCAATTTGCTTTTGTTTTTCGGCGCAACATAACCTTTAGGTTTCCAACCATCGGCAGGTACACGGATCGTAAACGCGCCGAACATCATCAACACCAAATAAAACAACCCTAAAACCACAAAAGTCTGCGCGACGCCAACCGAAGTTTCACTGGAAAAAAAACTCATCAGCGATACCGACAAAGGCGAGGCCAACATCGCGCCACCGCCAAAACCCATAATCGCCAAGCCTGTTGCCATGCCCGGTTTATCGGGAAACCATTTCATCAATGTCGATACAGGCCCGATATAACCCAAACCCAAACCAATCCCGCCAATCACGCCGTTGCCCAAATAAAGCAAAAACAGATTGTGCGTATGGACGCCGATTGCCGACACAAAAAAGCCCAAGCTAAAGCAGCAGGCGGCAACAAACATCGCCTTACGCGGCCCAACGCGTTCCATCCATGTACCGAACATGGCCGCAGACGCGCCCAACATCGCCAAGGCAATACTGAAAATCCAACCCACCGTGGTCAGCTTCCAATCTCCGGCAGCCGACTCAGTGATACCGATAAGCTTGGTTAAAGGCGCATTAAACACGGAATAAGCGTATATCTGCCCGATGGCAAGATGCACAGCCAAAGCGGCAGGCGGTACCAGCCAACGATTAAAGCCGGGTTTGGCAATGGTCGCCTCACGGTCTAAAAACTTCATAAAATCCTCTTATCTTATGTATGTCAAACGCTGATTCCATATCATGTGGAATCGAAAAATTGTTAACAATATTGTAACATTAATCTCCCATTTTCCTTTTTGTCCGCTCCATGATAATTTTGCGCATCAGACAGAAAAAACATTCATCTAAACCATTTTCCTCATCCAATATCAACAAAAAGGCCGTCTGAAAATCTTTCAGACGGCCTTTTCATTCATATCGTTTTATGCGGCGAAGCGTTTGGCAACTTCATCCCAGTTAACGATTTCCCAAAAACCTTTCAGGTAGTTAGGACGGCTGTTGCGGTAGTCGATGTAGTAGGCGTGTTCCCATACGTCGCAAGTCAACAGCGGAGTATTTTCAGTAGTCAGCGGAGTACCTGCATTGGAAGTAGAAACCAGATCCAATTCGCCGGCAGGCGTTTTCACCAACCATGCCCAACCGGAACCGAAAGTACCGGCCGCGCAGGCATTGAACGCTTCTTGGAATTTCTCGAAGCTGCCCCATTTGGCGTCGATGGCCGCAGCCAATTCACCGGCAGGTTTGCCTTGGCCTTTAGGGGTAAAGCCCAGCCAGTAGAAAGTGTGGTTCCAAGTTTGGGCAGCGTTGTTGAACATACCGCCGGAAGATTTTTTCACGATTTCTTCCAAAGGCATTTCTTCAAACTCAGTGCCTTTGATTTGATTGTTCAAATTGGTGATGTAGGTTTGATGGTGTTTGCCGTAGTGGAACTCCAAAGTTTCTTTGGTCAGATGTGGGGACAATGCGTCCAGTTCATAAGGCAGTTGTGGCAGCTTATGTTCCAATTTTGTGCTCCTGATTGTTGATATTTATATTTTGGTAGTGTGCGTCGTCATATTGACAACATAGCTATTTTACCTGCTTTAGCCTAAACAAACCAATTGAACTTATACTGCGTTATAATAGCGGATTACAATTTTCCAGCCAGAGATGCCCGTCATGAGCAATTATTCCGACATGCCGTCTGAAGACCGTGAAATCAGTGCATTATCCTTGCCGCCGCATTCCACAGAAGCAGAGCAATCCGTTTTAGGCGGCCTGATGCTGGAAAATTCTGCTTGGGACCGTATTGCCGATGTCGTTTCCGGCGAAGATTTCTACCGCCACGAACACCGCCTGATTTTTCGTGCGATTGCCAACCTGATTAACGAAAGCCGCCCTGCCGACGTCATTACCGTTCAAGAAAGTTTGGAACGTAATGAAGAATTGGAAGCGGCAGGCGGATTCAACTATCTGATTACGCTGGCGCAAAACACGCCATCCGCTGCCAATATCCGCCGCTACGCCGAAATCGTGCGCGAACGTTCCATCATGCGCCAGCTTGCCGAAGTCGGCACGGAAATTGCACGCAGCGCCTACAATCCGCAAGGGCGCGATGCAGGCCAGCTTTTGGACGAGGCAGAAAACAAAGTATTCCAAATCGCCGAAAGTACCGCCAAATCCAAACAAGGCTTTCTTGAGATGCCCGACCTGTTGAAAGAAGTGGTCGAGCGCATCGATATGCTTTATTCGCGCGACAATCCTGACGAAGTAACCGGCATATCGACTGGTTTTATCGACCTCGACAAAAAAACATCAGGCCTCCAGCCGGGCGATTTGATCATCGTCGCAGGCCGTCCGTCTATGGGTAAAACCGCCTTTTCGATCAATATTGCCGAACACGTTGCCGTAGAGGGCAAGCTGCCTGTCGCCGTATTCTCGATGGAGATGGGCGGTGCGCAGCTGGTTATGCGTATGCTGGGTTCAGTCGGACGTTTGGATCAAAGCGTTTTAAAAACCGGCAGATTGCAAGACGAGCACTGGGGCCGTCTGAACGAAGCGGTCGTTAAACTTTCCGATGCACCCATGTATATCGATGAAACGCCGGGCTTGACCGCGCTCGAACTGCGCGCCCGCGCCCGTCGTCTTGCGCGCCAGTTTAACGGCAAATTGGGCTTAATCGTCATCGACTACCTGCAGTTAATGTCAGGCTCCGGCCGTTCTGACAACCGTGCTTCCGAGCTTGGTGAAATTTCCCGCTCCCTCAAAGCATTGGCTAAAGAGTTGCAAGTTCCCGTCATTGCCCTGTCGCAGTTGAGCCGTACCGTTGAGCAGCGTACCGACAAACGCCCGATGATGTCCGACTTGCGTGAATCCGGTGCCATCGAACAAGATGCCGACTTGATTATGTTCATGTATCGTGATGAATACTACAACTCAGAATCACCTGCAAAAGGCTTGGCGGAATGTATTATCGGCAAACACCGTAACGGTCCCGTCGGGAAAGTATTCCTCACTTGGATGGGCCAATTTACCAAATTTGATAATGCTGCCTATGTTCCAGAATCCATGTTGATGGAAGATTGAGACAGGTTATCTGAAAAACTAACCGAATTTCATATTTTATTAGTCACGCATTACAAAATCGTTTAGAATAAATCCAATAAAAGCAAAAGCATTGCCACAGGCAAATGCAAAAAGAGAAAACGTCGGTTACCCCAACACATTACTACCCAAAAATCACTCATGTATCAGACACAAAAAGGCTTCACCCTAATCGAGTTGCTGATCGTCATTACTATTGCAGCAATAATGGCCGTCATCGCATTTCCAAATATGAATCAATGGATTGCCTCCAGACGTGCGGCATCGCAAGCAGAGCAAATTGCCAACCTGCTGCGTTTCGCGCGAAATGAGGCCGTCCGTCTCAATCTTCCCGTTTACATCTGCCCGGTCAAAATCAAATCCGATGGCTCGCCCAATAATGGTTGCGATTCCAAATATGCCGGTAATGGTATGTTGGCCTATGCCGATAAAAACGGAGATTCCAACTATAAAAACGATACAGTCGATTTATCCGTCCGCTCCATTATCCTTAATGGAGATACCAAAAAAGTGGAATACAGCTTCAACTATATCCCTACCAGTACTGAACGTCCTGCCCTCTCTGCTTCCGCTTCAAAAGAAGTCTGGTGGAGATTTCTTCCCAATGGTACATTTGGCCATTCGACCGATGGCAAAAATTATCAATTTTCAGACGGCTACATCAAAATCAGCCTGACGGATAAATCCGCCGCCGATGCTGAAACCAAGAAAGCCCGTGCTACCGTACTTTTAGTCAATGGCAATGGGCATGTCGAAATCTGTGCTAAAAACGATGAGCGCAAAATATGCGAATACACTTCCAAATAATAACAACGGTATCTTATGAACATTACTAATCCTACTCATCTCAGATCATTTAAAGGCCGTCTGAAAACGAGCCCAACAAGCTTTACTTCAAAACTTCAATCAGGCATGACCCTGATTGAAGTTTTAATTGCCATGTTTGTTCTTGCCATCGGTGTGCTCGCCCTTCTGGCTGTCCAACTACGTACCGTATCCAACGTTCGTGAGTCTGAAAATCAGACTACAGTCGCCCAAATTACACAAAATCTAATCGAAGGCATGCTCATTAACCCGACGCTCTCTGAAGAAACCGATACTGCAGGCGACAAAACCTCCCGTTATAAAAAATCCTACGATGCTTACATTACATCAAGCTCTGAACAGCTTAAAGACTCAAAGCAAACTAATGAATTTAAAGATAAAATGACAAAAGCGCAACTTGCGCAAGCTCAAATTGCACAGTTTAAAGCCGATTTAGCCAAAGCCCTTCCCGAAGCCCAAGTCTTCTCGACCATCTGCAAAGATTCTTCCGGTGCAGAGCCGACTTACGAAAAGGGGTTTAACGCAAAATGCGATGGCAAAGGCGACACAACCATCGTGAAAGTTTTATGGTTGCAAGATGTCGAAGAAGAAAATACCGCAAAAAATCTCAATACATCGGGGCATCACGTTGTCTATACCTATCAATCACGCGTAAGAGACTAACAATGAACAATAAACGCTTACTCAACCATATTCCCAATAAAACCGCTATTCGAGGCTTCAGCATCCTTGAATTTTTGGTTGCCAGCCTGCTCAGCATGATCGTCTTAATGGCGGTCAGCTCCACCTACTTTACTGCACGCGGATTGAACAAATCTGCCAACGCCCGCATCGGTATCCAACAAGATTTGCGCAACGCCGCCAACATGATCGTCCGCGATGCGCGTATGGCAGGCAATTTCGGCTGCTTCAATATGTCTAATTTTCCTGCCTCTGCAGTAATAGAAGACAAAAGCTCGGATGAATATACATTGAAAACAGCCGGTGTGAATAAGCTGTTGCCAGTTAAAGAAATCAATAAATTAGGCTATGCAGGTTTTGCTCAAACCGGCAAAGCCCTGCTGTTTCAATATGGAATCGACAAAGCAAACCCTGTTGCAAAAACTGCCATTGTCAGCAGCTGCTCAGGCATTGCAAAGCCTCAAAAAGAAATTAAAGATTTGGATGCGGCAAAAACGGCTTTGAAAATGACCGACTCTGATCAAAACGGCAGTATCGCCATTATGAAGCATGAAATGATTGCCTACGCTGTCGGTAAACTTGGCGAAGAGAGCGGTTTGTTCCGTTTCCAATTATCAAATGATGGCTCATGGAATAATCCGCAGCTACTGATTAAAGGCATCACTACTATGGATATCCACTATATCTATGCAGAATGTCCTCATTCTGAAAATGCCTCTGCCAGCGGAGTAAATACAGAATCCTTTGATTACAAAACCGCATTGGATAGCTCAGCTGAGGCCAAGTCTCCCGCCTCAATCCAAATCGTACTGAATAACGGCAGTATCGACCCATCGAAAGAACAAGACAATAAAGTCGATATCTACAATATTAATGCCACCATCCGCGGAGGAAACGTATGCGCCGACCGATCACTCTAATAAAACCTGACCGGCAGCAAGGCTATGCTTTGTTTATCGTCTTAATGATAATGATCGTCATCGCCCTGCTCGTGGTCACAGCTACCCAATCCTACAATACTGAACAGCGTATCAGCACCAACGATGCCGACCGCAAACTGGCAACCACCCTAGCCGAAGCCGCATTGCGAGAAGGTGAAAATCAAATTTTTGATATTGAAGGGAAAAAGACTAATTTTACTAAAGAGTGTAAAGATGGTTTTTGCGCCACACCTAACGTGAAATCTGACAGCGAAGCCATCGAAGAAACCGCTACTGAAGATGCCTGGAAAAGAAAATGTGATAAAAATCAAAATCTTTGCATCGATACCAACGGTAAAGAATACTCTCTAGGTAAAAATAGCGGCATTGCAAAAAATCCCCGCTACATTATTGAATATTTAGGTAAAACTACTGAGGGTCGAATTACCTACCGCGTTACCGCCAAAGCATGGGGTAAGAATGCCAATACCCAAGTCGTTCTTCAGTCTTACGTTGCCAGCGAATAATATAATGAATACCACCTCTACCCAACAACTAGGCTTTACGCTGGTTGAGATGATGATTGCCGTCGCCATCTTAGCCATCCTGAGCGTCATTGCCATTCCCTCTTACAACCACTACATTGAACGCGGCTACCAATCACAAGCGCATGCCGAGTTAGTCGCCATCAATTCTGCTTTTAAAAATAAGATGGTTAAAAATCCAAAGTGGAAAACTGATGAGATTAAAACCAAGTTGGATGACTTTATTTCCTCATATAAAGGCCATAAAGATTTGGCAGACAAATACCAATACTCTGCCGAAATGATTGATGCCAATAAAAGCCGAGCCTATCGTTTGAAAGCCATACCCATCAAAACAGGCTATACCCTTTCCGTTTGGATGGATAGTTTGGGCAATGCTTACAAATGCACTGATATGGATTCCGCCAAAGATTTCAAAACCGCAATGACCAATGGAAAAGGTTGCGAATCGGTTTCCAAAAAGAAATCTTCTTAGTCTGACAACCATAAAAAAGCAGTGTCATGTATCGACACTGCTTTTTTATTTTACTGCTTCCAATCATCATCTCGGCGTTGGCGTTTCAACAAAATCCTGACTGCGCCATCATTGCCTTGTCGAGGCTCGACATAAGCCAACACATCAGGATGCTGCATCAACCAGCGGCGCGTCATATTTTTCAAAACCGGTTTATAGCCTGCCGAACCCAAGCCACTGCCGTGGACAATCTCGCCGCAAACGCCGCGTTTTTTCGTAAACTCAATAAACTCGTTCAATACCTGCTGCGCTTCTTCCTGCGTATAGCCGTGCAAATCCACATCTGCCACCACGGGATAATGGCCGTTTCGCAAACGCATCAAATCATTTTTACCCTGTCCGTTTTTACTGAACGAAGCCGGCGGTTCTTCCCAGCCGCCGCTGCCCACATAAAAATAATCTTCCTGTTCCAAAGTCGCCATTTCTTTAGGTCGCGGTTTGATAGGCGATTTATCGCGGGGCTGTTTATAATAGTTGCCGGCATTTTTCAACGGCGTAACCTTGCCAACCGCCTTGCTGAAATCCACATCTTCCGCCTGCTTTTTAGCCTTCGCTTCCGCCTCCCGCTCCGCAGCTTCCTTTTTCGCCTGTTTACCCAAAGCCTTCAGCGTTTCTTGAAAGTTTGCCGTCATGGTTTGTCCTTTCCAAAAAATTGATTGCGTACATTATAGCAAACCCGATTGCAAGGCCGTCTGAAAGACTCTTATCATCGCACCTTGTTTAGGGTATAGTATTGTCGCCTTGTCAGTCTTACAAAGAGAAAAATCATGTTTAAACGCCCGGAAGAAATTATTGTTTTGGTACTTGCCCTATTATGGGTCGCACTCAGCTACTACTTCGCCGCCATCCTGATTTCAGATGCCTACACCATCCTCCTGATTACCGTATTGACCTTTATTTGGGCGGCCATCTGTTTCCTTTTATGGCAACGCAACTTAAGCCGTCATATTTGGCCGCTGTTCCTCGGCAGCCTGGTTGCCTGCTGGTGGCCCTACTTCACTTGGCTTGCAAGCGACGTTCCCGAAGGCACATGGTATTCAGGCTGGACATTCAAATCCATTATCTCCCTGATTCCCGTTGTAGCCGCTTATGTCTTCAAGTGGAAGCGAAGCCGGAAAAACAAAATTTCCAACACCCTTGCCTGATACCTTACGCCGTCTTTTCAGACGGCGTTTTCCATATCTGACATAGCGCTCAGACTGTCAACAATTCCAATAAAATGCTATACTCTTCACACGATTTAACACCCTAAAACAGGCCGTCTGAAAGACTTATCAAGATGATCAGCAAACAAGAATACCAAGCACAAGCCGCACAAGGTTACAACCGCATTCCACTCGTTCAAGAGCTGCTTGCCGATTTGGATACACCGCTCTCAATCTACCTCAAACTTGCCAACAAGCCTTTCACCTACCTGCTCGAATCCGTTGTCGGTGGCGAACGCTTCGGCCGCTATTCCTTTATCGGCCTGCCTTGCAGCCACTATCTCAAAACCAGCGGCAAACATGTCGATGTGTATCAAAACGGCGAAATCGTCGAACAACACGACGGAAACCCCCTACCCTTTATCGAAGCCTTCCACAACCGCTTCAAAACGCCCGAAATCCCAAGCCTGCCGCGCTTTACCGGCGGCCTGGTCGGCTACTTCGGTTATGAAACCATCTACAATTTTGAACATTTTGCCCACCGCCTGAAACATACGGCCAAAGCCGATCCGCTCGGTACGCCCGACATCCTCCTGATGCTCTCGCAAGAGCTTGCCGTAGTAGATAACCTAAGCGGCAAAATCTACCTGATTGTTTACGCCGATCCGTCTCAAGCCGACGGCTACGAACGCGCACGCGAACGTCTTGAAGACATCCGTACCCAGTTGCGCCAAAGTTGCGCCATCCCGCTCTCGCTCGGCAGCAAACAAACCCAAGCAGTCAGCGAATTTGGCGAAGAACCTTTCAAAGCCTGCGTCAATAAAATCAAAGACTACATCTTTGCAGGCGACTGCATGCAGGTCGTGCCCAGCCAACGCATGAGCATGGAATTTACCGACAATCCGCTTGCCCTCTACCGCGCCCTGCGTACGCTGAACCCATCACCATATATGTTCTACTACGATTTCGGCGATTTCCATATTGTCGGCTCTTCGCCCGAAATCCTCGTCCGCCGCGAACGCGACGACGTCATCGTCCGCCCTATCGCCGGCACGCGCCTGCGCGGCAAGACACCAGCCGAAGATCTTGCCAACGAACAAGACCTGTTGAGCGATGCCAAAGAAATTGCCGAACACGTCATGTTGATTGACTTAGGACGCAACGACGTCGGCCGCATCAGCAAAACCGGCGAAGTCAAAGTCACCGACAAAATGGTGATTGAAAAATACTCCCATGTGATGCACATCGTTTCCAACGTCGAAGGCCGTCTGAAAGAGGGCATCACCAACATGGACATCCTCGCCGCCACATTCCCCGCAGGCACACTTTCCGGCGCCCCCAAAGTCCGCGCCATGGAAATCATTGAAGAAGTCGAACCGAGCAAACGCGGCATCTACGGTGGCGCAGTCGGCGTATGGAGTTTCAACAACGACATGGACTTGGCCATTGCTATCCGCACCGCCGTGATTAAAAACAATACCCTATTCGTCCAAAGCGGCGCAGGTGTAGTTGCCGATTCCGACCCGACATCCGAATGGCAGGAAACCCAAAACAAAGCCCGCGCCGTGATCCGCGCAGCGCAAATGGTGCAAGAAGGGTTGGATAAATAATTTTCAGACGGCCTTTTTGACTGAAGCTCATCTAAAAGAAAAGCTTATTTCTAAAGAAAGAAACCATGAAATACGGAATCGCAATTATATTAACTGTCGGACTGCTTTCAGCCTGTTCTTCCGTCAAAACAACGCCCGAAAAAGAAAGTAAAACCATAAATCAAAATATACAACCCACGCCTGGAAGACCAGATCTGACCGCACCCGAAGTACTGACCAAGGTTTTGGATTTCCTGCGCTATGCCCAATCGCCTGAGGACTTCCGAATTGAGACGGCAGGAAAAGTGATGAATTTAAGGTTGCTGGAACGCACAGACGGTTATAGCGATTTTTATATCGGTAATAAGTTTGGCGACAGCGATTGGATCTGGTCAATTAATTTTACAAAAGATCAATACGGAAAAATGCGCTTAAATTTCGGTGATGTAGGAGGGTATTCCCCTGCCACACCGATTTGCCAAATGGATTTGGACCGGTTCCATCTACTTCTAGTGCAGGCGGGTTTTACCTATACAGGAAAGGGACGCTTGGGTAAGCCTTTCAACGGCTATGAAAAAAAATATCCGAATGGCTACGAAGCAGATCTCCAAGTCTTTTATCAGGGGGAAAGTGCAGAAAAAGTACTGCATAAATGCATCAATGAAATTACTTTCGATATTTTCAAGCCAGGGTCATAAAACATGAGTCAGATCAATCCTCAACTGCAAAAGATATTGGACGACTTTGCCCAAAATTCGCTCCCCAACGGCAAAAACTCAAACAAATACCGCAATCTGATTGCCACCGTAACGGCATCACCCGTATTGACCGAACGTCTCAATATCGCAGCGGAAAAGTGCTATTTAGACAAACTGGCGGTCAATAAAAATCCGAATGCTGGCGCCAGCTACAATGCGAGTAAAACCCGGATCTCCATTAATCTGTCGCAGCTGAAAACGAGGCTGCTGTTTCAGACGACGTTTCTTGACAAAAGGTCGTCTGAAAGATCAGCTTCCCAGTTTTGAAAGAACCCCATGAAATACACAATCGCAACCGCATTGACCATCGGGCTGCTGCTTTCAGCCTGCTCCACCGCAAACCCCATACCCGCAAAGGAGGGTAACATGATGAATCAAGACAAACAGCAGATTGCCGGAAGACCGAATCTGACTGCACCTGAAGTGCTGACCAAGGTATTGGATTTCTTACACTACGCCAAATCGCCAGAAGATTTTAGAATTGAAACGGCGGAAAAGGTGATGAAAATGAACTTAGTCCCATATAGCAAAGAAGAAAACTCAGCATGGGATTTTTATGCAGGCAATAATTTTGGAAATACCGGCTGGAGCTGGTGGATTAATTTCGATTTGGATAAAAGTGGGACAATGCGTTTATATTTCGGTGATGGAGGGGGGTATCCCCCTGCTACACCGATTTGCCAGATGGATTTGGATCAGTTCCATCCGCTTCTGGAGCAGGCGGGGTTTACCTATACAGGGAAGGGACGTTTGGGCAAGCCTTTCAACGGCTATGAAAAAAAATATCCAAACGGCTATAAATCACATCTGAAAGTCTTTTATCAGGGGGAAAGTGCACAAAAGGTACTGCATAAATGCATCAATGAAATTACTTTCAATATTTTTAAACCAGGGTCATAAAACATGAATCAGATCAATCCTCAACTGCAAAAGATATTGGACGACTTTGCCCAAAATTCGCTCCCCAACGGCAAAAACTCGGATGCATACCACAATCTGATTGCCACCGTAACGGCATCACCCGTATTGACCGAACGACTCAATACCGCAGCGGAAAAGGGCTATTTGGACAAACTGGCTGTCAATAAAAATCCGCATGCCGGCGCCAGCTACAATGCGAGTAAAACCCGGATTTCCATTAATCTGTCACAGCTAGAAACGCCGGATGAACAAAAATCCCTTATCTTCCAGCTTGGCCATGAAATGCAGCACGGTTTCTTTTACTACGAACAGGGACATAAAGAAACGGAAAACCGGGTACTTGCCGAAATCAACACAATTGCGGAAAGCGATGCCAAGCGCAAAGACTATACCAAACCACTGAAAGATTTGCTGGATGCCGAACGCAACAATGAGGCGTTGGCAATGATTGCGGGCTGGAATGCTGTCGTCAGCTACGAACAGAAACAGCAGGGGAAAACCAATCTCAGCCTGCAAGAGGTTGTCGGTAAAGGATTCGGATACGAGCAGTATTTTTTAGATGAAACTGCACTTGGAAATAAAAAGATTGTCCCTACCCGAGGATTGAAATTCAATCCCGATATGACTGTCTCCGACAGCCAAAAAGAAATCCTTGCCCATACCTATTACGACCAGCCGCCCGAAAAGGCACAACTGGGGCCGCACGGCGAATCGGACTACCGCAACATCTATGCGGCGCACGTCATTGGCTACATCGTGCGCAAGCATTACGCACATGACCCAAAAGCCAAGCTGGTCATCGATATGAAGGGGCTGGGACTGGAAGAGCGTCAGCTCGAGATCAACGGCCTGGACTTGGGTGATGAAGACCGCCGCAGAGTGTATTACGACAAATCCCACCCGAAAACACCGCAATACTTTGATCATACCATCAATGGTGACAATCAATTTGAGTATGTTCCGATTACTAACCCTAAATCTGAAACCGAAGAGCAGAACTATCCTTATTCTCTCAAAAATATGCCAGAGCAGGCGCAAAAACTTCACGCGCAAATTACAGACAAATTTACTGAATTTATAAAAAAACATCATCTGCCTTATTCAGAAGACAGTATTCAGAACGGTATTGCGGCCTTAACTGCTGAAGCCTATGCTAAAAAACTCCCTGAAATTATGGCATTCAACATCACAAAAGATAACTGTCTGGGCGTCATGCATAAGGATAATGCTTTTCTCCGAATCGCTAAAGTTGATGCCAATGAAGCAATGAACATTGATTCTAGAGAAAGCTTTAAAGATATACTGAAAACTGAACAAAACTTTCAGTTAGAAGCTGAACAACGTGAAATGGAAAAACAGATGAATCATTCACAAAGTATGGGAATAGTTCGTTAATACTGTCAAAAGTAAAGCCTATAATCTCTAGAAATTTTTAGGCTACTATAAAAATTAAATACTGATCTTCTAAACTATATCAGTCTAAAATGAGCATAATGATACCCAACGAAAAACAACTAAAATCCATCAGCAAATTCCTCAGCTTTATCTTACGTCATCATCCCGAGCAAATCGGTATTACTTTGGATAAAGACGGCTGGGTGGATATTGATACCCTACTGACGCAGGCAAACCATCCTGAGCGCGGCTTTACGGGCAATCCGCTGACCTACGAAATATTGTTGGAAGTGGTCGAAAACAACGATAAAAAACGGTTTACCCTGTCTGAAGACGGCAAACGCATCCGCGCTGCGCAAGGTCATTCGACGGCACAAGTTCAGGTCGAACACAAAGTGGCAACGCCTCCTCAGATTTTGTATCACGGTACGGCTGAGCGTTCTGTTCCGTCTATTTTGGAGCAAGGCCTGCATTCTGCCTCGCGCCATTTTGTCCATCTGTCTGCCGATGCCGCAACAGCCGTCAATGTCGGCTCCCGACACGGCAAGCCGGTTGTATTGACCATCGACACTGTCGCCATGCTTGCGGCAGGACATCAATTTTATCTGGCGGACAACGGCGTATGGTTAACTGAAAACGTTCCGCCGCAATTTATCGGCAAACTTTAAAACATCAGGCCGTCTGAAACCCATAAACCCTTTTCAGACGGCCCGCAAACACCCTACCCAATTTCCTCATAAAGCGATTATCCATGAACACATCCCCCATCCTCCCTCCTGCTATGCTCGGCATTCTTGGCGGCGGACAATTAGGCAGAATGTTTACTGTTGCTGCCAAAACCATGGGCTACCAAGTAACCGTACTCGATCCCGACCCGAATGCGCCGGCAGCGGAATTTGCCGACTGCCATTTATGCGCGCCGTTTGACGATGAAGTAGCTTTGGAAGAATTGGCAAAATGCACGGCGGTTACGACCGAGTTTGAAAACGTCAATGCCGACGCGATGCGTTTTCTCGCCAAACACACCAATGTTTCCCCCAGCGGCGACTGCGTTGCCATCGCTCAAAACCGCATTCAGGAAAAGGCATGGATACGCAAAGCAGGCCTGCAAACCGCGCCGTATCAAGCAGTTTGCAAAGCCGAAGACATCACTGAAGAAAGCGTACAATTTCTGCCCGGCATCCTGAAAACTGCCACTTTAGGCTACGATGGTAAAGGCCAAATCCGCGTAAAAACATTGGATGAACTCAAAGCCGCATTTGCCGAACACGGCGGTGTGGATTGCGTTTTAGAAAAAATGGTGGACTTGCGCGGCGAGATTTCCGTTATCGTATGCCGTCTGAACAATGACAACGTGCAAACTTTCGACCCTGCCGAAAACATTCACGAAAACGGCATCCTCGCCTACTCCATCGTCCCTGCGCGACTGAGTGCCGACGTGCAGCAACAGGCGCGACAAATGGCGCAGCGTTTGGCCGATGAATTGAACTACGTCGGCGTATTGGCAGTAGAAATGTTTGTTGTCGGCGATACACATGAATTGGTCGTCAACGAAATCGCCCCGCGTCCGCACAATTCCGGCCACCATACCATCGATGCCTGCGTGGCAGACCAATTCCAGCAACAGGTCCGCCTGATGTGCAACCTGCCTCCGGCTGACACCAAATTGCTGAGTTCTTGCTGTATGGCGAATATTTTGGGCGACGTTTGGAAGGAAGACGGCGGCGAACCCAAATGGTTGCCGTTGCAAAGCAACCCGAATGCACATCTGCATCTTTACGGTAAAAAAGCCGCGCGCCAAGGCCGAAAAATGGGCCACTTTACCGTCTTGGCCAATGATGCGGACAATGCGTTCCAAACCGCACAAACCTTACATCAAAGCCTGTAACCTTACCCACTTTTTTCAGACGGCCTTTGATTGCCAAAGGCCGTCTGAAATCAATTTTTCCGACCATCCGCCATGAGCCTTCTGACCATCCTCCGTCCGGCAACCGAAAAAGACTGCCAAGACATACACAACGCCCATCTGCATGCCGTTCAATACGCCTGCATCCGCAGTTACGATGAAACCATTATGCACGCATGGGAAAGTCTGCTCGACATCAACAGCTATTTGGAAACCATCTCCGATAAAAACAAAGCATTGTGGGTGGTCGAATACAAAGGGCTGATTCAAGGCTTCTTCCAAGTCGATTTCAAAGAAGCGCAACTGGACGCCTTATACGTCCATCCGCTCTTCCACAATCTCGGCTTGGGTACGGCCCTGCTCAGCCGCGCCGAAGAAATGGCACGAAATGCAGGTCTCAGCTTTCTCAAACTGTATGCCTCACTCAATTCCGTGCCTTTTTATCGGCTCAATCGCTACGAGTCGCTCGGTACTGCCGTGTTGCAGCTGAACAAAACCGTCCGCGTCGAATGCGAATTGATGCGCAAATACCTGTAATTTTCTCTTCCTCCGTTGCTTTTTTGAAAGAAACCGATGTCCCGTATTGCCGCCCTGCCTGACCATCTTGTCAACCAAATCGCCGCCGGCGAAGTGGTCGAACGCCCTGCCAACGCCTTAAAAGAAATCGTTGAAAACAGCATTGATGCAGGCGCAACGGCGATTGATGTCGAACTGGCCGGTGGCGGCATCCGCCTGATTCGCGTCAGCGACAACGGCAGCGGCATCCATCCGGACGACATCGAGCTTGCGCTCCACCGCCACGCCACCAGCAAAATCAAAACCTTAAACGATTTGGAACACGTTGCCAGCATGGGCTTTCGCGGCGAAGGTTTGGCCAGTATCGCCTCCGTCAGCCGCCTGACCCTGACCAGCCGTCAAGAAGACAGTTCGCACGCAACCCAAGTCAAAGCCGAAGACGGCAAACTCAGCAGCCCCACCGCCGCCGCCCACCCCGTCGGCACCACCATCGAAGCCGCCGAACTCTTCTTCAATACCCCCGCGCGGCGCAAGTTCCTCAAATCCGAAAACACCGAATACGCCCACTGCGCCACCATGCTCGAACGCCTCGCGCTGGCGCATCCGCACATCGCCTTCTCACTCAAACGCGACGGCAAACAAGTGTTCAAGCTTCCTGCACAAAGCCTGCATGAACGTATCGCCGCCATTGTCGGCGATGATTTTCAGACGGCCTCATTGGAAATTGACAGCGGCAATGGCGCGCTGCGGCTCTATGGCGCGATTGCCAAGCCGACTTTCGCCAAAGGCAAAACCGACAAACAATACTGCTTCGTCAACCATCGTTTTGTCCGCGACAAAGTCATGCTCCATGCCGTCAAGCAGGCATACCGCGACGTATTGCACAACGCGCTGACGCCTGCTTTCGTCCTCTTTCTCGACCTGCCGCCCGAAGCCGTGGATGCCAACGTCCACCCGACCAAAACAGAAATCCGCTTCCGCGACAGCCAGCAAGTACACCAACTCGTGTTTCACACGCTCAACAAAGCCCTTGCCGACACGCGCGCCGACTTGACCGAAAGCGTCAGCAACGCAGGCGAAGTGTTGCATGATATTACCGGCATTACTCCTGCACCAATGCCGTCTGAAAAAGACAGCGAAAATCTGTTTGATAGCGCATCCAACTACCCGGCAGGCAACAAATCCGATACACACAATGCCTTTGGATCATCAGGCAAAACCGCGCCCATGCCTTACCAAGCCGCGCGCGCGCCGCAACAACGCAGCCTGTCCCTGCGCGAAAGCCGCGCGGCCATGAATACTTACGCCGAGCTCTACAAAAAAACCGACGACATCGACCTTGAGTTGAGCCAATTCGAGCAGGCACGTTTCGGCAATATGCCGTCTGAAATGCCTACCCAAAAAACAGATACGCCGTTTTCAGACGGCCTTCCATCACAATCCGAACTGCCGCCGCTCGGCTTTGCCATTGCCCAATTACTTAGCATCTACATTCTTGCCCAAGCCGAAGACAGCCTGTTGCTCATCGATATGCACGCTGCCGCCGAACGCGTCAACTACGAGAAAATGAAACGCCAACGTCAGGAAAACGGTAACCTGCAAAGCCAACGCCTGCTTATTCCCGTAACCTTTGCCGCGTCCCACGAAGAATGCGCTGCCCTTGCCGATCATGCCGAAACGCTGGCAGGCTTTGGCTTGGAATTGTCCGACATGGGCGGCAATACCCTTGCCGTCCGCGCCGTCCCCGCCATGCTCGGCAAAGCCGACGTTGTTTCACTGGCCAAAGATGTATTGGGCGAACTCGCCCAAGTCGGCAGCAGCCAAACCATCGAAGAACACGAAAACCACATCCTCGCCACCATGTCCTGCCACGGCTCCGTCCGTGCCGGCCGCCAGCTTACCCTGCCGGAAATGAATGCGCTCCTGCGCGATATGGAAAATACACCGCGCAGCAACCAGTGCAACCACGGCCGTCCGACTTGGGTCAAACTGACTTTAAAAGAATTGGATGCGTTGTTTTTACGCGGACAGTAACGCCGATAAAAAGGCCGTCTGAAACTGCTTTCAGACGGCCTTTTAACTTATTTTCCCTTAACGAATATCCATAGGTGCAAACGATTTCACGGTTTCATCGATTGCTTTAACACGGGTCAGGAAATCTTCCAGTTGCGCAAGCGGCAGTGCGCTTGGGCCATCGCATTTGGCTTGGTCGGGATTGGCATGGGATTCGAGGAACAAACCGGCCAATCGGGTTGCCATGCCGGCAAGCGCCAAGTCCAATACTTGGGCGCGACGGCCGCCTGACGCAGCAGCGCCGGATTCGCGCGTTTGCAGGGAATGGGTTACGTCAAAAATAACGGGCAGATTGTGACACGTTTTTTTCATCACGCCAAAACCGAGCATATCGACCACCAAGTTGTCGTAGCCGAAGTTTGCGCCGCGTTCGCACAAAATGATTTGCTCGTTGCCTGCTTCTTGGAATTTCTCGACGATGTTTTTCATTTGAGACGGGCTGAGGAATTGCGGCTTTTTGATGTTGATGACATTGCCGGTTTTCGCCATAGCCACCACCAAATCGGTTTGGCGTGCCAAGAAGGCTGGCAGCTGGATGACATCGCAGACTTCGGCAACCGGCTGGCATTGGTAAGGCTCATGAACGTCGGTAATCACGGGAACGTTAAACTCGCGCTTCACCGCTTGAAAAATCTTCATGCCTTCGTCCAAACCCACACCGCGGAAAGAGTGGATGGAAGAGCGGTTTGCCTTATCGAAAGAGGCTTTGAACACGTAAGGAATGCCGAGTTTATCGGTTACTTTAACGTATTGCTCACAGGCTTTGAGCGTAGAGTCGAGGTCTTCAAGGACATTGATGCCGCCGAAAAGGGTAAAGGGCGCATCGTTGCTGACGGTGATGTTGTTGATTTGGATATTCACGGCAAAGCCTTTCAGATAAGTTGAATTTGGGAAACAGGCCGTCTGAAACGTTTCAGACGGCCTTTGTTTGAATATTACAACACGGTGTGCGGCGGCTCATAAGAAATCACGTCGCGGATTTTGTTGTTCTCATCGACGAGGACGACTTTTGGCTCATGCGCTGCAATTTCGGGTTCGGACAACATGACGTAAGACATGATGATCACGATGTCGCCTTTTTGAACCAAACGCGCAGCCGCGCCATTGAGGCACACGACGCCGCTGCCGCGTTCGCCGGGGATGGTGTAGGTTTCAAGGCGTTCGCCGTTGTTATTGTTGACGATGGCGACTTTTTCATTCACGCAAATACCTGCCGCATCCAGCAGGTCTTGGTCAATGGTAATGCTGCCGACGTAGTTGAGGTCGGCTTCGGTAACGGTGGCACGGTGGATTTTGCCGCCGAGCATGGTACGGAACATGGGTTTCCTTTTTGATTGTGGGTTGATTTGCGGTTTTAACTTCAGAGAAGTTAAAACCGCTGTTTGTGTGATTGAGGATTAGTTATTGGGAAAGTCTGATTCGTCGAACTCAGGTTCCGGGTCGCTTTGAAGAACTTTTCCGTTTAATTTCAACTCGCTGTTTTGCAGAGTCAGATGGGTTTTGACATTATCGTCTTCTAAGGTCAAATATTTTTCTCTTGCCATACTTTTGATGGTGCTGTCTACCATCAGGCGCAAGGTCTCGTTGATATCGTCGATGCTGGCACGACCTGCGGCTTCATCTTCGGCATTGACGCTAAACAGGCTGCTTACTTGGTTAACGGCGAGCTGCTCCAACAATTTTTGCGGTACGCTCATGTTGAAGTCAGCTTCGGTTTTCTTCAGCATATCGCCCAAATTGTTGAGGTCTTTAGCTGCCAAACCTTTAAACGCGAGTTTGCCGCTGACATCGACATCACCATGAGGCATGGTGAATTTGAAGGTTTTGACGTTCAAAACCGGATTGTTGGTGAACAGGCCTGAAGCCTCGTTTTTGGCCGTCTGAATCAAGGAAGCCTGAATTTCTTCTTCGCTCATTTTCTTCACGGACACTTCGGCAATTTTGTTTTTCAATGCCAAAAGTGATGCCGCATCCAAATGCTCGGCAGCGACATTGATGTCCAGAGGGCCGTATTTGTCTTCGCCATAAGTCAGGCTTTCAAATTGGAAGCGGCCTTCACTGTTGATGAATTTATCGACTTCGCCGGTCTGCGTATCGAAACGCAGTTTGCTGACTTCGATTTTAGACGGAGCAATCGTGCCGGTCGGATTGATGAATGCACCGATTTGCAGGTTGGTCACAAGGTTGACCAACTCATTCAACTTAACGTTGTAATCGATGTTTTCTTTCCATTGCAGCAGGAATTTATCCAGCGTAATGCTGCTCTTGCCCAAAGCAAGCTTGGTCAGGCCGTCTTCCGTTTCGGATTGGAAGCGCAGGTTTTCCAAAGATACATCGCCTTTGTCGGCCAATTTGACTTGTAAAGACGGCGCGAGGTAATCGTGGCGATAGCTTTTGAAGCCTTGGCTGTAATCGGTATTGCCGCCAAAGCCTTTCCAGTTGAGCTTGATACCGGAGAGCTCTTCATAGTCGAAGGCGGGGATATTGAGGCTGAGTTTGCCGTCGCCGGAAAGATAAACCGTATTGGTCATGGTCAACGGCGTTTGCTGGCCGAAGAAGCGATCCAAAACTTTTTTGGTTTCCGGATGGTATTGGAACTCGGTTTCCACGTGCGCACGCGTACCGAAGCCGCCGGCAAACGGGCCGTGGGTCACGTGGTTGATGACCGTAATCGGCTCTTGCAGGA
>ERZ1674155.53-NODE-53-length-21574-cov-6.125471_pt1 | contig 21574 bp, 16 predicted proteins | sample MGYA00581305_ERZ1674155 | MGnify/ENA primary metagenome ERZ1674155 (study PRJEB41354, sample SAMEA4873344) | human saliva metagenome | biome: human-associated habitat [ENVO:00009003]; feature: mouth environment [ENVO:08000002]; material: saliva material... | reverse complement strand
CGCACCCCGAGCAGACCCTCAACAGAATCCACCCGGAGCACACGCCCCTCTCACACAACACGCGAACTATGCGCCGCGAGCCGCCAACAGGTCATCACGAGCCGCCTGCGCAGCCTGCGCCAAACCCTCAACCGACGGGCCAGCAGCCAGCACGCCACGGCTGGAATTCACCAGCACCTGCGACTCAACGCCCGCAAACACGCGGTACAAATCAGCCGCCGAAGCGCCCTGCGCACCATAACCCGGCGACAGGATCGGGCCGTTGAACACGCTCAGGTCAATACCCAAATCAACCAGCGCCTGACCAACGGTCGCGCCAACCACCAGGCCGCACGGGCCCATCTGCTCCCACTGGCGGGAAGCATTCTCAGCGGTAGCCGCAGCGATAATACGCTTAGCCACAGCGCCCTCAGACTCATCGGAATGACCCTCAGCCTCGCCGGAATGACCAGGCTCCGACGCGCCCACGTGCTGAACGCTCTTACCCTCAGGGTTCGAGGTCAACGCCAACACGAACGTGCCGCGGTCATTCTCATCAGCCAAATCCAGCGCCGGACGCAGCGACTCAAAACCCAGGTACGGGCTCAAAGTCACCGAATCGGTACCCAGCGGCGACGAGGAGCCGAGCCACGCATCCGCGTACGCCTTCATGGTCGAACCGATATCGCCGCGCTTAGCGTCAGCAACAATCAGCACACCATCAGCGGCAGCGCGGGCGAACAGCGCCTCCAGCACAGCAAGACCAGCCGAACCGTGACGCTCAAACAGCGCCACTTGAGGCTTCAACGCCGCCGCAAACGGGGCGCAACCCTCATAGACCGCCTCAGTAAAAGCAGCCAGGCCGGCAGCGGAATCCTCAAGACCCCACTGCTCCAGCAGGTTCGGATGCGGGTCAATACCCACACACAGCGGGCCGCGCTCCGCCATCGCCTTCGCCAGACGATCACCAAAAGCAGCGGACATTACGCCTCGCCACCCTCAGAACGAGCATCCACAGCGGCAGCCAGCTGAACGCCGTGCTCCTGCAGGCTCATGATGTCCCAGCTGTGCTCACGCAGAGCATTAATCGCCTGAACAGCCGCAGCGAACTCAGAAATGGTAGTCATGACCGGGCAGCCCACCGAAACCGCAGCGGCACGAATCTCGTAACCATCGCTACGAGCAGCACCACCGGCAGGGGTGTTCAGAATCAGGTCAATATCACCGTTGCGGACCATGTCCACAATCGAGTGGTCGCCATTCGCCTCAGCGAACTTCGAAGCCACAATCACCGAGTTCAGGCCGTTACGGCGCAGAATCTCAGCGGTACCACCGGTCGAAACGATCTCAAAGCCCAGCGACTCCAGCATCTTCGCGTAAATAATGACGTTACGCTTATCGTGGTTAGCCACCGAAATGAACACCTTACCGGAGGTCGGCAGCGGCGAACCAGCACCAGCCTGAGCCTTCGCGAACGCGGTGTCATAGTGCTTATCCAGACCCATGACCTCACCGGTCGAACGCATCTCCGGGCTCAGCAGCGAATCCACCACAACACCCTCCGGGGTGCGGAAACGAGCGAACGGCAGAACCGCAGCCTTCACAGCAATCGCGGTCTCCTCAGGCAGGGATGCGCCATCCATGTTCGACGGCAGGTAACCCTCAGCCTTCAGCTCAGCAATGCTCTTGCCCAGACCAATCAGCACAGCAGCCTTAGCCATCTGCACGCCGGTAGCCTTCGACACGAACGGAACAGTACGAGACGCACGCGGGTTCGCCTCAATCACGTACAGGTTCTCAGACACGTACGCGAACTGAATGTTAATCAGGCCGCGCACACCGGTGCCGCGAGCAATCTTCTCGGTAGCGTCCTTCACCTTCGCGATGATGTCCGGGCCGAGAGTAATCGGAGGCAGAGTACAGGAAGAGTCACCCGAGTGAATACCGGCTTCCTCAATGTGCTCCATGACGCCGCCCAGGTACAGCTCATCGCCGTCGAACAGGGCGTCAACGTCAATCTCGATAGCGTCCTCAAGGAACTTATCAATCAGAGCGGGCTGCGAAGGCGAAACCTCGGTAGCGTTCTCCAGGTAGCGTGCCAGGTTCGCCTCGTCGTAGACGATTTCCATGCCACGGCCGCCCAGCACGTACGAGGGGCGAACCAGAACCGGGTAACCAATCTCGTCAGCAATGCGCTTAGCACCCTCGAAAGTGAACGCGGTACCGTTCTTGGGCGAAATCAGGCCGCCCTCCTCCAGCACGCGGGAGAACTCGCCGCGGTCCTCAGCCAGGTCAATAGCCTCGGGGGTGGTGCCCAGAATCGGCACGCCCGCATCCTTCAGGGCACGAGCCAGTTTCAGCGGAGTCTGACCGCCCAGCTGCACGAACACGCCCATCAGACCGCCGGTACGACGCTCCGACTCAACAATCTCAAGCACATCCTCAAGGGTGAGCGGCTCAAAGTACAGGCGAGTCGAAATATCGTAGTCAGTCGAAACAGTCTCAGGGTTGCAGTTGACCATGACGGTCTCGTAACCGAGCGAGCGCAGCACCAGCGAAGCGTGCACACAGGAGTAGTCGAACTCGATACCCTGACCGATACGGTTCGGGCCCGAACCCAGAATCATAATCGAGGGCTTCTCGTGGTGAGCGACCTCGTCCTCCAGGTCGTAGGAGGAGTAGTGGTACGGAGTGAACGCCTCAAACTCGGCTGCACAGGTGTCAACAGTCTTGAAGACCGGGCGGATACCCAGAGCGTGGCGAACACCGCGCACAACATCCTCAGAAGAGCCGATAATCTCAGCAATCTGAGCGTCCGAGAAACCGTGACGCTTAGCCAGCTTCAAAGTCTCCGGGTCAAGGTTGTCACGCTTAGCGTGAACCACGCCGGCAACCTCATTCAGCAGCACCAGCTGATCCAGGAACCACGGGTCAATCTTGGTAGCCTCGTGCAGCTGCTCCACGGTAGCACCGGCCAGCAGAGCCTGCTGAACCTGGTAAATACGCTGAGTGGTCGGAACCTTAGTCTTCTCAATCAGCTCAGCCAGCTCACCCTCAGACAGGGACAGCGGCTTGAACGAGAAGGACGCACCCTTCTGCTCCAGCGAACGCATCGCCTTCTGCAGGGCCTCAGTGAAGTTACGGCCCAGAGCCATAGCCTCACCAACACTCTTCATGGTGGTGGTCAGGGTCGGGTCAGCAGCCGGGAACTTCTCAAACGCGAAGCGCGGAACCTTCACGACCACGTAGTCGAGGGTCGGCTCGAAGGACGCCGGGGTCTTCTGGGTGATGTCGTTCGGAATCTCATCCAGGGTGTAACCCAGGGACAGCTTGGTCGCAATCTTCGCAATCGGGAAGCCGGTAGCCTTGGACGCGAGCGCCGAGGAACGAGACACACGCGGGTTCATCTCAATGACGATGATGCGGCCAGTCTTCGGGTCAATCGCGAACTGGATGTTACAACCACCGGTGTCCACGCCAACCTCACGAATCACGTTGATCGCGATGTCGCGCAGCTTCTGGAACTCACGGTCGGTCAGGGTCAGCGCGGGTGCCACGGTGATGGAGTCACCGGTGTGCACGCCCACGGGGTCGAAGTTTTCGATGGAGCAGACGACCACGACGTTGTCGTTGGTATCACGCATCATCTCCAGCTCGTATTCCTTCCAGCCGAGGATGGACTCCTCCAGCAGGACCTCGCTGGTCGGCGAGTACTGAATACCCGCACCGGCAATACGGTAGAGGTCTTCCTCGTTGTACGCCATACCCGAGCCGAGACCACCCATGGTGAAGGAGGGGCGGACCACCATCGGGTAGCCCAGCTCCTTAGCGGCTTCCAGCGCCTCCGGCATGGAGTGAACAATCACCGAGCGTGCAGACTCGCCGCCGGCGCGCTCCACCACGCCCTTGAATGCTTCACGGTCCTCACCGAGGTTAATCGCCTCAATGTTCGCGCCGATCAGCTCAACATTGTACTTGGCGAGCACGCCGCGCTCATCCAGGGAGATAGCCGCGTTCAGCGCGGTCTGACCACCCAGGGTCGGCAGGATTGCGTCCGGCTTTTCCTTCTCGATGATCTTCTCAATCACCTCGGGGGTGATGGGTTCAATGTAGGTGGCGTCCGCGAACTCGGGGTCGGTCATGATGGTTGCCGGGTTCGAGTTCACGAGGATGACGCGCACGCCCTCCTCCTTCAGCACGCGCAGCGCCTGAGTGCCGGAGTAGTCAAATTCCGCTGCCTGACCGATGACGATGGGGCCGGAACCGATGACGAGGACGCTATTAAGGTCAGTACGACGAGGCATTTATGCTTCCTTTGCAGTCTTGGTTGCGACCATCAGGTCGATGAAACGGTCAAAGAGGTAGGCGGAATCGTGCGGGCCCGCAGCAGCCTCGGGGTGGTACTGCACGGAGAACGCGGGGATGTCCTTACAGGTCAGGCCCTCAACCACGTTGTCGTTCAGACCCACGTGGGAGACCATGACCTGACCGAACTCGGCGTTCGGTGCGGTCACGTAGTCGCCAATCGGCGCGTCCACAGCGAAGCCGTGGTTCTGTGCGGTGATTTCAACCTTGCCGGTGGTCTTGTCCATGACCGGCTGGTTGATGCCGCGGTGACCGAAGGGCAGCTTGTAGGTGCCGAAGCCCAGGGCGCGGCCGAGCAGCTGGTTACCGAAGCAGATGCCGAAGAACGGGGTGCCCTTACGCAGCACGCCCTGCAGCAGCTCAACCTGCTCGTCAGCAGTTGCCGGGTCACCGGGGCCGTTGGAGAAGAACACGCCATCGGGGTTGTGGGAGTAGATGTCCTCGAGGGTTGCGCTTGCGGGCAGCACGTGCACGCGCACGCCACGCTCAGCGAAACGCTGCGGGGTCATCGCCTTAATGCCCAGGTCCAGGGCAACAATGGTTGCGACCGGGGGTGCAAACCAATTGAACTGGTGCGGCTCAACGGTGTAGGCGGTGTCAACCGAAACGGAGTCAGCGAGCTTACGGCCAGCCATCGGCTCGGAGGCGCGCACCTCCTCCAGCAGTTCAGCTTCGGGGCGTTCTGCGTGCTCACCGGAGAACACACCCGCACGCATCGAACCGCTCGAACGCAGGCGGCGGGTCAGGGCGCGAGTGTCAATGCCCTGAATACCGACGATGCCCTGCTCGATGAGCTCTTCGTCGAGGGTGCGCTCAGAACGCCAGTTGGATGCCACGCGTGCTGCGTCGCGAACCACGTAGCCGGCAACCCAAATCTTGCGGGACTCAGCGTCGGTGGTGTTCACGCCGGTGTTGCCGATATGGGGAGCGGTCTGAACCACAATCTGACCCGCATAGGAGGGGTCGGTCAGGGTTTCCTGGTAGCCGGTCATACCGGTCGAGAAAACCGCCTCGCCCAGGGACGCGCCGGTTGCGCCGTAGCCGTAGCCGCGGTAGACGGTGCCGTCCTCCAGGACGAGCAGCGCGCGGTCCGTACGCAGGGCGCCGGATCGTGTCATGTCAGTCATGCTCTTCTTCCTTTTCTCTGGTGTTCTCCCCCGCTTCCTGTACGGCCTCTACCGTGCAGGTTCCGGGGTAGTCTATGGTGCCTTCGGCGGGTGTTCGCCTGACCTCAGGCAAAATCTATGGGGGTGGGTGCACAGGGATATTACACCGCGATATTGCGCCGAGATATTACACCGGGATTTAGGCTTCCGGTTCTGCCGCCCACTTCTCGGGCGCATCCACCGCGTTCGGGGCGATGCGGCGCAGCTCCCGCAGTACCGCCTGCTTGTCCTCAGCGTAGCGGGTGCGGAAGCCGGTCTGCACGCGGTGACCGTCCAAGGTCCAACCAATCACGACCAGGCCGTTCTTCTCCACAACCTTACCCGCCATACCGCGGTCAGTGGTGATGACCGCGAGCTTCTTCGCCGGAATCCACAGGTCCTTCGCGCCGTTACGGGTGAAGATGATGCTGTCCGGGTAAATCAGCAGGGTGGACTTGCTCTTGAAGCCGAGCGAATCGAAACCCACACGGTCCAGCCAGTTACCGAAAATCGTGGTGCTGACGTACTCGCCCTCGAAAGCGGCGTCAGCGGTCATGCCCTCGTAGCGTTCGGGAACTTCCTTGAGGGAGCCGAACATGTTCGCCTGGCGTGCCAGGCGCGAGCGCCATCCGTGCCACATGCCGTAGATGCACAGGGCGACCAGGGCGATGCAGATGACGGCGGTCAGGAACTTTCCCACGAAGGTTCTCTCTTTCGGTTGGGGTCTCGGTCGATGATCTCGGCCTGGGTTGGTGAGGTTGGGGGCGGTGCTCCCGGCGAGGCGGTGGCAGGCGTGAACCTACCACCGCCAGGCACGGTCACCACGTACGTTCGCCTCGCGGGTTTAGCGGCGCGGGGTTGCCAGCTCGCCGTTCAGCACGGTCGGGTGGCCAGCGTAGAAGGTTGCACGAATCGAGCCGGGCACCTCCATGTCGCGGTAGGGGTTGTTCTTACCCTTGGTTGCCTGCTCCTCCGGCTTGATGACGCGGGTTGCCTTCGGGTCGACCAGCACAATGTTTGCCGGTTCACCTTCGGCAAGCGGGCGGCCCTGCTCGTGGTCCAGGCGACCAATCTTCGCGGGCTCCTCGGAGAGGATGCGTGCCACATCGCGCCAGGTGATCATGCCGGTGTCAACCAGGGTCATCTGGATGATGGACAGTGCCTGCTCCAGGCCGGTCATACCGTTCGCGGCGCACGCCCACTCGCATTCCTTGGTCTCTGCCGGGTGCGGTGCGTGGTCGGTACCGATCACGTCGATGATGCCGTCAGCAACAGCCTGACGCAGCGCCATGACGTCCTCTTCGGTGCGCAGCGGCGGGTTCACCTTGAAGATCGGGTCGTAGGTGCGTGCGGTCTCGTCGGTGAGCAGCAGGTGGTGCGGGGTTGCCTCCGCGGTCACCTTCACGCCACGGGACTTAGCCCAGCGCACAACCTCAATGGAGCCCTTGGTGGACAGGTGGCAGATGTGCAGCTTGGAGTCCAGGTGCTCAGCCAGCAGCACGTCGCGGGCAATGATTGCCTCTTCAGCGACGGCGGGCCAACCGGTCAGGCCCAGGTCAGCGGACACCTTACCTTCGTTCATCTGGGCGCCTTCGGTCAGGCGCGGCTCCTGCGCGTGCTGCGCAATGACGCCGTCGAAGGTCTTGACGTATTCGAGGGCGCGGCGCATCACGGCGGGGTCGTACACGCACATGCCGTCGTCAGAGAACACGCGCACGTTCGCGGTGGAGTTCGCCATGCCGCCGATGTCGGAGAGGCGCTCGCCCTTCAGGCCCACGGTCACTGCGCCGATGGGCTGAACGCGGCACCATGCGGATTCCTTGCCGAGGCGGTCAACCTGCTCAACGACTGCGGCGGTGTCTGCCACGGGCATGGAGTTTGCCATGGCGAACACTGCGGTGTAGCCGCCCAGGGCTGCTGCGCGGGTGCCGGTTTCGACGGTTTCGGATGCCTCGTAGCCGGGCTGACGCAGGTGGGTGTGGATGTCGACCAAGCCGGGCAGCGCCACCTGGCCTGCCGCCTCGACGACCTGTGCGTCTGCGGCGTCAATGTTCTCTGCGATGCGGCTAATCACGCCGTCCTCGATGAGGATGTCGGCGACCTTTTCGCCGTAGAGGCTTGCGCCCTTGATCAGGTACTTGCTCATGGTTTTGGTTCCTCTCGTTAGGAAGGTCGTTTAGGATTCGTCGCCGGCGTAGAGCTTGGCGCTGGAGCCGTCGGTCAGAAGCAGGTAGAGCACCGCCATGCGCAACGCCACGCCGTTGCTGACCTGGCGCAGGACCCAGGAGTTGGTGGCGTCGGCGGCTTCGGTGCAGATTTCCAGGCCGCGGTTCATGGGACCCGGGTGCAGGATTGCGACCGGCTGCGGCTGCGCCTGCAGGGTTGCGAAGCGTTCGGCGGTCAGGCCCCACAGGTCGGTGTACTCCTCTGCGGAGGGGAAATACGCGGCGTTCATGCGTTCCTTCTGGATGCGCAGCAGCATGACGGCGTCGGGGTTGGTGGCGATGGCTTCGTCGAAGTCGTGGAAGATTTCCAGGCCTGCTTCTTCAACCCAGGAGGCGGTGTTCAGCGGCAGCAGGGTCGGCGGTGCGACGAAGACAACCTGCGCGCCGAGGGTGGTCAGCAGCCAGAGGTTGGAGCGTGCCACGCGCGAGTGCAGGATGTCGCCGACGATGAGCACGCGCATGCCGGACAGGTCGGTGCCGCGGGGGCTGTCTAGGCCGTCGCGTTCTGCCTTGTACTGGCGCAGGGATACGGCGTCGAGCAGTGCCTGGGTGGGGTGTGCGTGGGTGCCGTCGCCCGCGTTGAGTACGGGGATGTCGGTCCAGCCTGCCTCGGCGAGGCGCTGCGGTGCGCCGGATGCCGAGTGGCGGATCACGAACGCATCCGCGGCAATCGCCTTGAGGGTCTGCGCGGTGTCCTTGAGCGACTCGCCCTTAGACACGGAGGAGCCAGATGCGGAGAAGTTGGTGACGGCTGCACCCAGGCGCTTCTCTGCGGCTTCGAAGGAGAGGCGGGTTCGGGTGGAGTCCTCGAAGAAGAGGTTGACGACGGTCTTGCCGTTGAGCACGTTGAGGGTGCGGTTTTCGGCTTTGACCTGCGCCATGTAGTCGGCGACGTCAAGGATTTCGATGGCTTCTTCGCGGGTTAGTTCGCGGGTGTCGAGCAGATGCTTCATGAGAGCCCTCCCAGCTGGATAATGTCAACTCGGTCTGTTGCGTTGTCGGTTTCAGTCAGTACGACGCGCACGGTTTCGCTGGCGCTGGTGGGCAGGTTTTTGCCCACGTGGTCGGCGCGGATGGGTAGTTGCCGGTGTCCGCGGTCTACGAGGACTGCCAGGCGTACGAGGGCGGGTCGTCCGTGGGCGTTGAGTGCGTCGAGGGCGGCGCGTACGGTGCGGCCGGAGTAGAGGACGTCGTCAACGAGGACTACGGTTTTGCCTTCAATGCCGATGGTGGGCATGATGCTTTCCCCTGCGGTGTCTGGGGAGGTGGTGCCGCCGGTTCGCTGGTCGTCGCGGTAGGCGGTGATGTCCAGGGCGCCGATTCGTGTTTCTGCGTTGAAGTTCGGCTCGATGGCTTGGATGCGGGCTGCGAGTCGTACGGCAAGGGGCACGCCGCGGGAGCGGATGCCGATGAGTACGAGGTTTTCTACGCCTTTATTGGTTTCGATGATTTCGTAGGCGATGCGGGTGAGGGCGCGGCGGATTTCGTCCTCGCTGAGGATGGTGCGGCCGACGGTGGTCGCGTCCTCGGAGGTGCTTTGAGGGGTTGCCGAATGGGGGGCTGCGGTTAGATTTCGCCCCTGATTCGCGCCGGATGTGGGTACAGTTGACCCAGGCATAGCCGTCTCCTTCCCCGCCTCACGGGACGGATTTAAAGGTTTTGTGCTTCTAGTAGGGTACCACAGTTCACAGGCTACGTTCAGGTTCGGCGAGAGACCGCTCACGGTGAGGGGGAGACAGCGATGAGGCACGTACCGCGTCCCTTATCTGCGCTGCAATAAGCAGGATCTCGACAACATGGACAAATAGTGAGCCGGGGTGTGTGCTCCGTGGATATATGTTAGGGTAATGGCATCAACCGATAACATTCCGCTGAATTCCACACGTTGTTGTATGGATAATTCTGCGGTTTACACAACCACACACCAGAAAAGAACCAACAATGATGTTCAACCGTAGTTCCATTGCCGCGCTCTCGGCGGCAATGATGCTCACCCTGTCCGCTTGTTCCGGAGGTGCGCAGGTCAACGCAGAATCGAGTGCTTCCACTTCCGCAAGCGCTGAATCAGCAAGCGCTGAGGCTTCCGCAACTCCCACTCCTTCACCCACTCCGACGGGTTATGAGCCCGTGCTGATTCGTGCGAACGTTGATTTGGATAACCCGTCGAAGGAAGCAGCAGATGCGACCCTCAAGGCTGCATACGATGCGTTGGAACAGTACCGACGTGTTTGGAATGCATGGATGCATGGGAGTCTGGAGCACACGAGTGATGAAGAGCTGCTCCGATACGTGGATAAATCCTTCCTGGAAGACACAAAGGAGGAAGTGGAGAATATTCAAAAGTTCACAGAAGAAAACCACGGTCCTATCAAGGGCGAAATTGCCTTCAATAACATCGATCCAGTCACCTATGGAACCATGAACGACGATGGTTCTGTCTCATACAACACCGGCGCAACCATCACGTTCTGTGAAGACTGGAGCAACGTTCGCTCTGCTGAGGGTAAGAAATTTAAGGACCCGCAGCTAACGCGACGGGTCTTTGTTGTTCGCCGTTCTGAAGATAATGCGTTTGTTGTTATCAAGTCTGAGACCCTTCATAACGGTTGCGGAGACGAAGCAGACGCTATGAGCGAGGCAACCGCATCCGCTCAAAGCAAGTAGCTGATACTGCACGAGGCGCATACCGGGCACGCAGGGCGGGGGCTCCGTCCTCAAGGCGCTCAGCGCCGCAGAGGGGGCACTCCCCCGCCCACGGGCTCCGGTGAAGCCTCAACTGTTGCTAACAAACCCAGCAAGCGCATCCGCACCCAATACGGAACCCCACGCAGAACTGCACCAACCAAACGCAACCTAGACACAGAAAAACCCCCGCCGTCCTGTAGCGAACTACAGTACGGCGGGGGTTTCACGTACGCTCCCCTGCGGGCGCATCCTCAACGGCAGCAAACCAACCAGCTACGGGTTGGCAGGCAGGCCGCGGCGGGACGTCTTACGCGAGCAGGGTCGGCTTCACCTGACGGAGCTTATCCAGCAGACCGTTCACGAACTTCGGAGATTCATTCGTGGACAGCACACGCGCCAGACCGACAGCCTCAGAAATTGCGACAGCATCCGGAACTTCGTCATTGTACAGAAGCTCCCAAGTGCCAATACGCAGCACGGCACGGTCCACGGCGGGCATACGCTCGAAGGACCAGTCACGGGCGTAAGTCTCCACAAACTCGCGAATCTCTTCGTCGTGGTCGCGGACGCCACGAATGATTTCCTCAGAGTAAGCAGAAATCTGCGCTACCGTGTACAGTCGGCGGCGGCGGAGTACCTCAATATAATCTTCGTTGCGCTGATCCGCCTCGAAGAGCACTTCGAGGGCGCGCAATCGGGCTTTCGTACGCGAATTCATTAGTCGTTCACGCGACCGAGGTACTCACCGGTGCGGGTGTCAACCTTGACCTTGGTGCCGGTCTCCAGGAACAGGGGAACCTGGATCTCGTAGCCGGTCTCAACGGTTGCGGGCTTGGTGCCGCCGGTGGAGCGGTCACCCTGCAGGCCGGGCTCGGTGTAGGTGATTTCGAGGACCACGGATGCGGGCAGCTCGATGTACAGGGGGCTACCCTCGTGCATTGCGATGGTTGCGGTCTGGGATTCGAGCATGTAGTTTGCTGCGTCGCCGACAACGGTTGCGGGAACGTTGATCTGGTCGTAGGTCTTCATGTCCATGAAGACGTAGTCGTCGCCGTCCTGGTACAGGTACTGGTAGTCGGAGCGGTCAACGGTTGCGGTTTCGATCTTAGCGCCAGCGTTGAAGGTGCGGTCGACGACCTTGCCGGAGGTAACGTTGCGCAGCTTGGTGCGGACGAATGCGCCACCCTTGCCGGGCTTAACGTGCTGGAACTCAACGACGGACCAGAGGTTGCCGTCAATCTTCAGGACGGCGCCGTTCTTAATATCGGTAGTGGATGCCATGGGGCTCTCCTTCGTGTCATCGACGCTCACGCCGTAGTGGTACCCGGCGAGGCGCTAAGTTTTCAATGAGCAAAAATATGTCCCGTACATTCTACAGGATGCGCACGAGTTTGCCTAGCAGGGGCGTCACAGTTTTTCTGTGGCACCCCGCCCGGCTGCCGCGTATGAGCAAACACGCGCCGGGTGCATCCGGTGATTGTACGGGACTCATCACCTACTCGGTAATCTCCTGGTAGGTCATGTACAGGATCGAGTCGTCCGGCACCTCGTAGACGCGCGGGCGAGCCAGACCGTCAAGAATGATGAAGCGCAGCAGGTTGCCGCGTGCCTTCTTGTCGCGGCGCATTGCTTCGAGCAGCTGGGGCCATGCGTCTGCCTTGTAGGAGGTGGGCAGGCCCAGGGATTCGAGGATGCGGCGGGTGCGTGCCACGAGTTCTTCGTCGGCGTGGCCGGTTGCCAGCGCCAGTTCGGCGGCGTAGACCATGCCGACGGACACTGCCGCGCCGTGACGCCATTGGTAGCGTTCGTTGCGCTCGATGGCGTGGGCGAGGGTGTGGCCGTAGTTCAGGATTTCGCGGCGGCCGGATTCTCGCAGGTCCTCGGAGACGACCTCCGCCTTCACGCGCACGCTGCGTTCAATGAGTTCACGCATCACGGCGGACTGCGAGTCACGTACGGCGTTCGGGTTCGCCTCGATCAGGTCGAGGATTTCGGGGTCTGCAATGAAGCCGCACTTGACGACCTCACCCATGCCGGTCAGCAGCTCATGCTCAGGCAGGGTGCGCAGGGTACCGATCTCGCAGAGCACCGCTGCGGGCGGCCAGAACGCGCCGACCAGGTTCTTACCCTCGGCGGTGTTGATGCCGGTCTTACCGCCCACGGCAGCGTCTACCATGCCGAGCAGGGTGGTCGGAATGTGAATAACGCGCACGCCGCGCAGCCAGGTTGCCGCGACAAATCCGGCAACGTCGGTAATGGCGCCGCCGCCCACGGAGATGATCGCGTCGGTGCGGGTGAAGTCGTTCTGACCGAGCACCTGCCAGCAGAACGCCGCCACCTGGTAGTGCTTCGCCTCTTCAGCGTCCGGGATTTCGGCGCTGAACGATTCGTAGCCCATGGCGCGCAGGTCTTCCATGACCAGCTCACCGGTGGAACGCAGGGCACGCGGGTGAATCACGAGCACCTTCTTGGTGCGGTTGCCCAGAATTTCGGGGATTTTACCGAGCAGGTTGTGGCCGATGAGAACCTCATAGTTCTCACGCGGGGAGCTGCCGGTCACCGGGATGCGGGTGATATCTTCCGCGCCGGAGGCACCGAAAGTGGGGGTGGGCTGAGTGCTCATCATGTGTCCTTTCACAGGTGAGGGGTTATGCTTGGGGGCGCTGCGCGCGGGAGGCGCGGGTTGCGGTCACGTACGCCTGGATTTCGGCGGTCATCTCGGTGATGGGGCGGCCGCCTCGTGCGTCCAGGGTGAAGTGCGCCAGCTCTTCGTATCGGCTGCGGCGGCGCTCAAAAATTTCGGTCCACCGCTCGACCGGGTTCGGCTGCAGCAGCGGGCGGGTCTTGTTGCCGGTAATGCGCGGGGTGACGGTGTCAGCATCAACGAGGATGTACACCACGCATTCGTCCTTGAGCAGCTCCGCGACCGAGTCGGTCATGGGTGCGCCACCGCCCAGGGAGAACACCGTGTTGCGGTACACGGGCGAGGTGAGGACCTCTTCGATGGTTTTGCGTTCGAGCTCGCGGAAGTACGCCTCACCAAAAATCTCGAAGATTTCGGAGACTTCGCCGTAGCGTTCCACGATGAGCTGGTCGGCGTCGAGGAACTCGTAGCCGTAGAAACGCGCCAGGTGCGTACCAATGTAGGTCTTACCTGCCGCCATGGGGCCAATGAGCACGATGGGTCGGGAGCGTTCCGCGAAGTTCTCGTGCATTTCACGCACCTGCTGCGGGTGGATGCGAGCGCCGGCGGACTCGTCTTCTGCGAGCGCCTCTGCGGGGACAGCAAGCTCTGTGGGGGCGGTGAGCTCTGCGGGTGCCACAGATTCAGCCGGGGGTGCGGGCAGCTCGGAAGCGTCGAGGGGCTTCTCCCCTGCCTGGTTCTCTTCTTCCGCGGCGGGGGCAACGGGTGCTGCGGGCGCGGCAACCTGGACCTTGCCGAACAGCGCCGGGGTCGGACGGACCGGCTTGGCGGGTTCAGCCGCGGGCACAGCTACGGAAGTTTCGGGCACACCTACGGGGGCTGCGGGCGTGACCGGTACAGGCTTGGGTTCAGCCTTCTGCACGGGTGCAGAAGCGGTAGCGCTCTCCCCCGCCGCCTCTGCAGGCTGAGCCTGTTTCGGAGGTGCCGGCTTGGGCGCGGCAGGCTTAGGCACGGCCGGTTTTGGAGCTGCGGGCTTAGGTGCTTCCGCTTTTGCGGGTTCCTTGCGGGGTTCCTCTTCAGCGGTGCCCATGCCCTGCAGGGCGCTGAGCAGCTTCAGGCGCAGGTCCTCGTCCAGGCCGAGCGCCGGGTCGGCGTCCTCAGATACCGAGGAGGCGTACAGGCGCACACCCTGCGTGCTCGCCGTAGCGGCGGCGGGCAGGGGACGGGCGCCAGAACGCATCAGGTCAGCGGGGGTGGGCACGCGAGAAGCCGGGCGCACAGAAGAAACTGACGCGGAAGAAACCGATGCGTCAGCCTCATGCGCAGCCGTCTCACGAACCCCAGTGCCCGCAGCCTCAACAGCCTGCTCAGCCGCAGTAGATACACCGGGTTCTGCGCCGGGTTCCGGGCGCGGCGAAGCGCCCCCTCGCGCACGCTGCGTTGCCGCAGCAATACGCGCAAGGGGGCTCGAAGCGACCGGGCGAACACCCTGCTCCACAGAAACCTCCCCGGAACCGCGACCCTTCGCGCCGCGGCCCTCAGACTCCGCCGGAAGGGGCACTACGCGTCCCAACCAGCCACGTTAGACTCCCACGCCAGAGACGCCGGGATAGCGTCCAGGTAGGAATCCATGTTGCAACGAGTCTCACCAATCGAGTCGCCGCCAAACTTCTCCAGTGCGGCCTCAGCGAGCACCAGGGCGACCATAGCCTCCGCCACCACGCCGGCGGCGGGAACAGCACACACGTCCGAACGCTGGTGGTGGGCGCGAGCCTCTTCACCGGTGGAAGTGTCAATGGTCTTCAGAGCCTTCGGCACGGTCGCAATGGGCTTCATTGCCGCGCGCACACGCAGCAGGTCGCCAATGCTCATGCCGCCCTCAATACCACCTGCACGGTTGGTATCGCGGGTAACGCCGTGCTCACCGATGGAAATCTCGTCGTGAGCGGCAGTGCCCGGGCGGTCAGCGGTCGCGAAACCGTCGCCAACCTCAACGCCCTTAATCGCCTGAATACCCATCAGCGCTGCGGCAAGGCGCGCGTCCAGGCGGCGGTCCCAGTGCACGTACGAACCCAGTCCGGGAGGCATACCGTACGCGAGCACCTCAACCACGCCGCCGAGGGTCTCGCCGTCCTTGTGCGCCTCGTCCACGCGCTGAACCATCGCGTCGGAGGTTGCCTTGTCGAAGCAACGCAGCGGGTCAGCGTCCAGCTGGTCAACGTTGCGGGGCGAAGGCACCGGGGCGCCCTCGGGAGCGTGCACGCCACCCACAGCCACGGTGTGAGAAACCAGCTCAACACCCAGAGCCTTCAAAATCTGGGCGGCAACCACGCCAAGAGCCACGCGGGTCGCAGTCTCACGTGCGGAGGCGCGCTCCAGCACCGGGCGAGCCTCAGAGAAGTTGTACTTCTGCATACCCGCAAAATCGGCGTGACCGGGGCGCGGACGGGTCAGCGCAGCATTACGCGCACGACCCTCAATCAGCTTCGGATCCACCGGGTCGGAGCTCATCACGTCAGTCCACTTGGGCCACTCGGTGTTCGCAATCTCAATCGCGACCGGGCCGCCCTGAGTCAGGCCGTGACGCACACCGCCCAGGATGCGCACGCGGTCCTCCTCGAACTTCATGCGGGCACCGCGGCCGTAGCCAAGGCGGCGACGAGCCAGGGCGTCACGCACCATGTCGCTGGTGAGTTCCACACCGGCGGGTACGCCCTCAATAATGCCGACGAGCGCCTCGCCGTGGGATTCTCCGGCAGTGAGCCAACGCAGAGCCATAGGTTAACCTCTTTTCATCGCACCCGCACCGCAGCGCAGGAGGAAGGAATAATAATTCTTCACGTGTATAAATAGTGTATAAAATGCCCGTTTACTGAGCGAGTGAAAGTACGCTTTTTTCACGAAACGGAAGCGCGAGGCGCAAGATCAACCGCCGCGCACATCGCATTGATTAGACCCAGCAGTTCGGCGGGCTGCAGTTCACGGCCGGTAAAGAGCAGAACCTGCTCCACCGCCTGATACAGCAGCATCTCCAGACCAGAAACCACCGTGCCGCCGTTAGCCTCCCAAGCGCTCGCCAGCACCGAAGGCCACGGGTTATACGCAACATCGAGCAGTACCGGCTGGTGTGTCGCGGAGGCGCCCTTCAGCCCGCTCAGCTGGCTCGCCCACTCATCCGCCGCATGCGCCGGAAGCGTAGAAATCACCGGGTGATGACCGCGCTCAGCAAGATTCTGCGGCATCTCGGCTAGGGAAATCTGCTCCAGCTGAACGCCCAGGCGGTCCGCCGCCTCCTGCACGCTACCGAGCTTATGCAGGGAACGGGCGTACACGCTCACACGGGAATACCCCAGCTGATGCAGAGCGGTCAGGGCGGAAATAGCGGTCGCTCCCCCACCCACAATCGCGGCAGAATCCTTGAGCGGCTGCGGCTCCAAACCGGCGTGGCGCAGCGCGTTCACAATGCCAATCACATCCGTGTTATCGCCCAGCACCTTCTCACCGCGCGGATACACCGTGTTCACCGCACCGGTCACTCGGGCAGTCTCACTCAGCTCATCGCAATACTTGATGACGGCGGTCTTCAACGGCATCGTCACCGACAGACCCGCAATATACGGGGCGTCCTCCGTACCCTTCGGGTGGCGCACCCCGTGCATAATCTCCGGCAAATCATCGGGCAGAGTATCGCGGCGATCATAACCCAAATTCTGCTCACCCAAAAAGTCATACGCGGCACGATGCAGCGCAGGCGACAGCGAATGCGCAATAGGGTGCCCCAGCACGTAGGCGCGGCGAAGATACGGGGCTTCGCGGTACGGTTCAGTCTTCATCGATAGATACTCTCTCGCTCTCAACGCTGGGGAACGCTCTCAACACTCAACGCTCGGGGCTTGCGGACATGCACACCACGAACCCAAGTTCATAGGCGCACTCTACCCATTTTAAGGGACAAACCAATATTCGGGTATAGCCCAACAACCGAGCACCCAGCATTCGGGTACAGCAAAGGCGGGCACCTCCCCCACTCTCGTGGAGGCGGTACCCGCCTCAGCAAGGAACCTTCAGCCCAAAGCTACCGGCTCGTAGCTACCGGCTAAACCGATTAGCTACAACGGTTCGGGTGCTTAGAACACCACTGGTTGTACTCTTCAACATAACGCTGGTGCTCAGCGTAAGTGCGGGAGTACTTAGTCTCACCGGAATCCAGGTCCACAGTCACCCAGTAGTAGTACGGGTTCTTCTCAGGAGCCGCAGCAGCCTTAATCGAAGCCAGCTGCGGGGAACCAATCGGACCCTTCGGAAGACCCTTATTCGCATAAGTGTTGTACTTATTGCTCTTATCGGCCTTCTGCTCTTCAGTCAGGTGGTACGAGCGGACACCCAGACCGTAAGTCACGGTCGCATCCGACTGAATCAGACCCGAGGTCTCACCATCGGGGTTGTTCAGGCGGTTCTCAATGATGCCTGCAACCGCCACGTAGTCCTTCGGCTGAGCCTCAAGCTCCACGATGGAGGCGATGGTCAGCACCTCGAAGGTCTTCTGGTCGCCGCTCACGCCGGCTTCCTTCAGGTCAGCCTTGGTCTTATCAACCATGGTCTGAATGACCTTCTTGATGTCGGTGTCCTTCGGGAAGCGGTACTCGCCCGGGTGCAGCCAACCCTCAATCGAGGGGAAGTTGCTCGGCACACCGTACTGGGTGTAGTTGCTGACCGCGTCCTCAACCTGCTTGCGGGTGAACGCACCATCGGAGCCAGAAACAATCAAATCGATGGTCTCGCTCACGCGCTTACCCTGCGGAATCGCCAGGTACAGTACGTTGCTGTTCGCCTCGATAATGGTCGTAATCGCGCTCGAGCTGCTCATGTGCTGCTGCAGTTCGTAGGTGCCAGGCTGCAGGTACTTGCCCTTGCTCTCCTTGGTGTACACCTCAACGAACTTATCAGCATCAGCAATAACGCCCGCCGCCTCAAGCTCCTGCGCCACCTGCGCGGTGGACTGGCCAGAACGAATCGTGAAGGTCACGGTCGTACCATTGCCGCCACCCGAGTAGTCACGAGTCTTGAACGGGTCGTAGCGAGTAATCAGGGCACCCGAAATGATGACCAGAGCCACGACAAACAAGGAAATAGCGCTCAGCAAAACAGCGCGGCGGCGGCGCTTACGCGCACGCAACGTAGCCACCGACACGATTTCCTGTTCCATCGTAATGCCGGTAATGCCCTTACGTTCGTCCTCAGCCGTGGGCCTAAAGAGGTCGAGCCCGCTCTCTTCGGGATGTTTATTCTGTTCGGTCACTGAAGGTTCTCCGTTTCGTTGACGGCACCGACCGTGGTCCCTTCTGACTCGGACGGTCGGTTTTCTTCGTGGGCCGGATCGCTCACCTTGTACCCGGCTACGGACTGCCCCGCCTTGAGGGCATCCAGGCTGTACTGCAAAATGTTCACAGCCGCCACCTGGTCAACCATAGTCTTGAAATCTCGGCTGGAAACCCCAGCCTCGTGCAGTGCACGGTGAGCGCTCACGGTGGTGAGTCGCTCATCCACCAGCCAAATGTTAATGTGTGTCTTCTCTTCGGCATCCAGCTCGGAGCGCAGAGCCTGAGCGTACTCCCGAGCCATTTCCGTGGAGGGAGAATCCCCACCACGCATGGTCTTCGGAAGCCCGACGAAAACCTCGACCACCTCGTTCACCTCAATCAGCTTACGCAAAACACGGCGGTCAGAGTTCTTCTTCGCGTCGCGGCGCAGCGTCTTGAGCGGGGTGGCGAGAATACCGTCGGGGTCGCTGAGGGCGGTGCCGACGCGGGCGTTACCCACATCGACACCCATCCGCACTCCGCGCTGGAATTCTGCCATGTTTAGGCCTGAGCCTGTGCGATAGCGTCGCGGACAGCGTCCAGTGCAGCACCAATCTTGGATGCGTCCTGGCCACCACCCTGAGCGACGTCGTCCTTACCGCCGCCACCGCCGCCGAGAACACCGGCAGCGACGCGGACCAGAGCGCCAGCCTTCACGCCAGCCTCACGAGCACCCTCGTTGGTTGCCACCAGGACGACGGGGCGGCCATTAGCCACACCCACCACGGCGACAACAGCGGCCTCGGAGCCGAAGCGCGAACGCAGATCCAGAGCCAGGTCACGAACGCCGTTAGCGTCCAGTTCGCCAGCGTCATGCGCCAGAACGCGCACGGAACCGATGGTCTGTGCGTTCTCCAGCAGCTTGCCAGCCTCAGCCTGCAGCTTCTCGCGGCGCAGCTGAGCCAGTTCCTTCTCAGCAGCCTTCAGCTTAGACAGAGTCTGGTTAATCTTCTCCGGCAAATCAGCGGAAGACTGAACCTTCATCAGGCCGGTCAGCTGGTTCACCAGGGTACGCTCAGCAGCCAGGTGGTTGAAGGAGTCCAGACCCACCAGAGCCTCAACACGGCGGTTACCGGAGCCAACAGAGCTCTCGGTCAGCAGGGTCAGCGAACCAATCTCAGCGGACGAACCAACGTGGGTACCACCGCACAGCTCGCGGGAGAACTCGCCGCCGATTTCAACAACACGCACCACGTCGCCGTACTTCTCGCCGAAGAGGCTCATAGCGCCCAGAGCCTTAGCCTCAGCCAGCGGCATCTCACGAGTAATCACCTCGTGGTTATCGCGGATCGCGAGGTTAGCAACCTCTTCAACCTCACGCTTAGCGGACTCGGACAGGCCCTCGCCCCACGCGAAGTCGAAGCGCAGGTAGCCTTCCTTGTTGAAAGAGCCACGCTGAGTAGCCTCGTTGCCGAGCACCTGGTGCAGGGCAGCGTGAATGATGTGGGTACCGGAGTGTGCCTTCTCACCGTCGCGGCGGCGCTGAACATCAACCTGTGCCACAACATCGGCACCGGTGTGAACCTCACCCTCACGCACAACGGCGCGGTGAACGCTCAGGCCCTTCACGGGCTGCTGAACGTCCTGAACGTCAATGATGAAGCCGTTGCCGGTAATGACACCGGTATCAGCTGCCTGGCCACCAGCCTCCGCGTAGAACGGAGTCTCATCCAGGACAACCTCAATCTTGTCGCCAGCCTTAGCGGCGGGAACCGACACGCCGTCCACCAGGATTGCGCGCAGCTTAGTCTCAGTACGCAGCTCGGTGTAACCGGTGAAGATGGAGCCACGTTCATCCACGAGCTTACGCAGCTCGGACAGGTCAGCAAACGCGCCCTTCTTCGCCTTAGCGTCAGCCTGCGCACGGTGACGCTGCTCAGCCATCAGCTCGCGGAAGGACTTCTCATCAACCTTCACGCCAGCCTCAGCAGCCATCTCCAGGGTCAGGTCAATCGGGAAGCCGTAGGTGTCGTGCAGAGCAAACGCCTCAGCACCAGAAACAGCGTTAGAGCCGTCCTTCTTAGCGGCAGCAACAGCCTCTTCCAGACGCTCAGTACCGGTCTCAATGGTGTGCAGGAACGCCTTCTCCTCAGCGTACGCAATGCGGGAAATACGCTCGAAGTCGTCAGCAACGTACGGGAACGCGCCCTTCATCGCATCACGCGAAGCCGGGAACAGCACGGGCAGGCAGGGCTCAGTCACGCCCAGTAGACGCATCGCGCGAATCGCACGGCGCATCAGACGGCGCAGAATGTAGCCGCGACCCTCGTTGGAGGGGGTCACGCCATCAGCAATCAGCATCAGTGAGGAACGGATGTGGTCAGCCACCACGCGCATACGCACGTCATCCTCGTAGCCCTCATCCTCAGCAGACTCAGAGCCGTGGTACTTCTTACCGGACAGCTTAGAAGCAGCATCCAGAACGGGGCGAACCTGGTCGGTCTCGTAGAAGTTCTCAACACCCTGCAGCAGCATGGCAAGACGCTCAACGCCCAGACCGGTATCGATGTTCTTCTTCGGCAAATCACCCAGAATCTCGAAGTCATCCTTACCGATGCCCTCGCCACGCTGGTACTGCATGAACACGAGGTTCCAAATCTCAATGTAACGGTCGTCGTCAGCCGCCGGGCCGCCTTCCTTACCGTACGCGGGGCCACGGTCGTAGAAGATCTCCGAGTCAGGGCCTGCGGGGCCGGGCTGACCGGTGGACCAGTAGTTTTCCTTCATACCCATACGCTGAATACGCTCAGCCGGGAAGCCCACCTTGTTGTGCCAAATGTCGAAGGCCTCATCGTCACCCTCATAAATGGTGACCCACAGGCGCTCCGGATCCAGGCCGAAACCGCCCTTATCCTGAGGGGTGGTCAGCAGCTCGTAAGCAAACGGAATCGCCTGCTCCTTGAAGTAATCACCGAACGAGAAGTTACCAGCCATCTGGAAGAAGGTACCGTGACGCGCAGTCTTACCGACCTCTTCAATATCCAGGGTGCGGATGCACTTCTGCACGCTGGTCGCGCGGGAGAACGGAGGGGTCTCACGGCCCAGGAAGTAGGGAATGAACGGCACCATACCGGCGATGGTGAACATAGCGCCGGGCTCGTTCGAAATCAGCGATGCCGAAGGCACCACAGTATGGCCGCGGGAAGCGAAGAAATCGATCCAGCGCTTAGA
>ERZ1674155.47-NODE-47-length-23026-cov-23.353010_pt1 | contig 23026 bp, 19 predicted proteins | sample MGYA00581305_ERZ1674155 | MGnify/ENA primary metagenome ERZ1674155 (study PRJEB41354, sample SAMEA4873344) | human saliva metagenome | biome: human-associated habitat [ENVO:00009003]; feature: mouth environment [ENVO:08000002]; material: saliva material... | reverse complement strand
CAGAGGATAGTCAAAATAATATAAACGGATTATAGCAGACAGAATGTGTGTTTTTTAGATAAAGAGGCCGTCTGAAAACATCTCTTTCAGACGGCCTGTATCAGGTCAACTTAATCATCGTAGCCATTTGGGTTGTTGCTGACCCAGCGCCATGAGTCTTCCATCATCTGCGCCAAATCGCGTTTGGTTTCCCAACCGGTCTGCGCTTTGGTGTAGGCAGGGTCGGCGTAGAAACAGGCCAAATCGCCATCGCGACGCGGTTTGATTTGGAACGGAATAGTCAAACCGGATGCCGCCTCAAAGGCACGGATGATTTCCAATACCGAATAAGCACGTCCCGAACCCAAATTAAACAGGTGTACGCCCGAAACATCGCTTTTCGCCTGCATCGCCGCTACATGGCCTTCCGCCAAATCCATCACATGGATATAGTCGCGCATACCCGTACCATCGGGAGTAGGGTAGTCGTCGCCGAAAACCGACAATTGCGGCAGCTTGCCTGAAGCCACTTGGCAGATATAAGGCAGCAGATTGTTTGGGATACCGTTTGGCTGCTCGCCGATCAAACCGCTTTCATGCGCACCGATAGGGTTGAAATAGCGCAACAAAATCACGCTCCAACGCGGATCGGCCTTTTGGATATCCGTCAAAATGCGCTCCACCATAGACTTAGACGTGCCGTAAGGGCTGGTCGTATCCCCCGGTTGCATATCTTCCGTATAAGGTACTTTGCCCGGATCGCCGTAAACCGTAGCCGATGAGCTGAACACAATCTTAAATACACCGGCACGCGCCATTTCTTCAGCCAAAACCAAGCTGCCCGACACATTGTTGTCATAATATTTCATTGGTTCGGCCACGCTTTCACCGACTGCCTTCAAGCCGGCAAAATGAATGACGGCATCAATATCGTGTTCGGCAAAGATTTGACGCAACACTTCACGATCACGGATATCCCCTTGGTAAAAAGGCACAGATTTGCCGGTAATCTTTTCCAAGCGCGGGAGGATGTTGGCAGACGAATTGCACAAATTGTCCAAAATCACGGCATTAAAGCCTGATTTCAACAGGGAAACAACGGTATGGGAGCCGATGAAGCCGGTACCGCCGGTAATAAGAATAGTCATTGGTTTTCCTTAATTAAAATTGTGTTTGGAAGTCGTGAAACTGGTTGGCTGAAAATACAAACGCTTTCAGATGACCTGATGTAAATGTTGTCAAAGAGGGATTGCTTTATTTGGATATTGTATATTTAGTTACCTGAAAAGTAAAAAAATATGGGATAATCACAGTGTTATGCACAGGGTGCAAAGCGTTATCATTTCAATTTTAATAAAAGGATCTTACCATGTCAGTATCTAACAAAGTTTTGGCGTTGATTTCACAAGTTGCACAAAAACAAGTGTCAGCAAATGAAGAATTGTTGTCTACAGGACTTATTGATTCCGTGAGCGCAATGGATTTGGTTATGGCCATCAAACAAAAATTTGATGTTGATTTGCCGTTTGAGCAATTGGTTGATATTTTGGCAAACTCAGCCAATATCATTCAATATGTTGAAAATAATTACAAAGGTTAAATCATGAAACAATTAAATGAATTCCAAAATCTTGATGATTTTTTGGAATACCGTTTCAACCAAACTTCGGGAAAAGCGTTAGTTAATGATACTCAGGAATGTTCTTGGGAAGAGTTGCGCGTAAAAATAGCCACATTTATCGAGGCTTACAAAAGCATAGCAGATATTACCAAAAACATTCCTTTGGTGTTGCACGGCCATAAAGAAATTGATTTTGCAGTGGCAATTTATGCCTGCTTATTAAACAAAATTCCTTTTATTCCGGTGGATAGTATTTATCCTGAAAGCCGTCTGAACAATATCTGCCAACTGTCGAAAGCACGCTTTGTGTACCGTTCGGCAACGCAAACTTTTGAAAAGCAGACTGACGAAGAAGTAGAGCTGGCTGAAAAAGATTTGGCTTACATCATGTTTACTTCAGGAACAACCGGCGCACCTAAGGGTGTGCAAATCGGTCGTGAAGCTGTATTCAACCTGATGAAATGGATGAAAGAGCAGCTTAATTTAGCCGCACCTAATGTGTTTATGAATCAGGCTCCGTTTGCGTTTGATTTGTCAATGTACGAAATCTTTGGCAACTTGGCTTACGGTGGTTGTATTGTCATGAACAGTCGTGATGCTATTTCTAATCCTGCCACCTGGATTGATTTTTTGGCCAAACAACAAATTACTACTTGGGTTTCCACGCCTTCTTTTGCCATGCAGCAGCTGCTTAACCCTAAATGTAGTCAGGCTACTTTACCGAGTTTGAAAGAATTTTTGTTCTGTGGCGAAAAACTTGGCAAACCGGTAGTAAATATGATTTTTCAAAAATTTCCCGGTGTCCGTGTTATCAATACCTATGGTCCGACTGAGGCTACTGTAGCAACAACTTACGTTGATATTACACCTGATATGCTGGCGGCAGAAGAAGAGTTGCCTGTAGGCGTTGCCGTGCTTAATTCCAAATTAGAGATTGTTGACGAAGAGATTTGGATTAGCGGTAACCATGTGATGCGTGGCTATCTGAACAACGAAACTGAAAATGCCAAACGTTTGGTCGTACACGGTGCAGATAACCGTACTTATAAAACAGGTGACTACGGTTTTGAAAAAAATGGATTGTTCTATGTACAAGGCCGTAAAGACGAGCAGATTAAGCTCAATGGCTACCGTATCGAACTTTCAGAAATTGAAGAAAAAATCCTTAACCTTAAGGAGTTTGCCTTTGATAATGTGGCAGTAGTAGCTTTGAAGCGCAATACAGGCGCAGTATTGCGTTTGGTGTGTTTCTATACAGCCAAGCAAAGTGCAGATACTCAGGCGATCAAAGACGCATTAGTACAAAATTTACCGTCTTATATGATGCCGTCTGAATTTATTCACATTGATGAAATTCCAGTCAGCACCAACCACAAAACCGACAAAAAAGCATTGTTGGAAAAATATCAGCAGGGTTTATAAAATGGATTTATATCAAATTCAGCAAAACATCTTACGAAAAGCCAAGATTGATCCTCAAAAGGTTAACGCTTGGATTTATAACAATCAAAGTATAGTGTTTGATTTTCTGTTGAACGACTATTTTGTCAGCGTCAGTTATACGGCAGTAGGTCAAACTTTTAACTTTATTGAGCGTAATAAGAGCAAAGTTTCTAAGATTTCCGGCTTCCATAAATTTCTGAAATATATTTCAGAAGTTTATGGAAGTTACCCACAATCGGTTAATCAAGAAAAGACAGTATTGTCTTTTAAATTTGCTGAAGCCGATTGGGCAAAAATCGAGGATAAATTTAGTGAGATTTTAGAAGTTACTTCCATTTATCTTGGCAGCGAACTGTGCTACATCCTGAATGTTGAAAAAAATAAAGGCATTAATTTAGCCGAGTATTTGGATAAGCCGGAAGTTGAATACATTGGTGTTAAAGGCGACAGTAATGAGTTTTTCCTAAGCTATGCTCGGAATCATGGTCTAAGTGATTATGTTTATGAGCTAAATAATAGAGGCTTTTTAGCTGTTGAACACAAAATGGGTGTAAGTGTGTTCCGTCGTGTGAACAAGCACAGTTATAAAGATCTTTTGGCTTATTTCCCAGACTCTTTCCATGAGTTGGAGAATGTCATTTATACTGTTGAAGCACCGAAAGTATTGAGTGCCAACAAGAAAAACCTATTGGTGTTGTTCTCTTATACCAATAAGAGCAATGAGAATATGGTTGACCGTTATTATAGCCACCCATTTCCATTTATCAGCAACAGCATTATGCCAAATACTTATATCATCCGTATGGCTGATGTATCGGACGCGTTTGGCAGTCACGGGTTGAATACAAAGTTTGATGAAAATATCGAAGATAATATCCAGCGTTTCATTAAGAGCCTGATGAATATTTATGGCGTAGATAAGAAAAACGTAGTCATTTGCGGTGCATCATCAGGCGGTACAGGAGCGGTATATCACGGCTTAATTGGTGGGTACAAAACCTTTGCAATCGACCCATTTTTGGGTAACCATAAATACTATGGAGGCAAAGATCCATTGTATCTGCACTCTATCCGTACGCCGATTTTGGAGACTTTCAAAAAGCTACCAGATGTAATTGATCATAACCTTGAAAATCAAGTGGTCATTTCATCGGCTAAAGTATCAGAGTTTTATCCGGATATTAAAGAGTTGAAAGAAGCATTGCCTACAGTTGTATTATGTGAATTTGACTTTGAAAAAATTCAAAAGCACATAGATTTTTCAGGCAACACAGTATTCTTGTCCAATACCATTATCAATAATTTGCTGTTGGATATCCATATCACTGATTCGGACATTAATCTGAACTAAATGCGAAGTAAATAGACAGTAAGTTTTAAATTTACTGTCTATTTTTTTAATATTTGAACCATATTTATCATGTTTGGGGAATGTAATGGTAGATAAAACGACTGAAGAATTTCAGCAAGAAATTCTTAAAAATATCAAATTAAAAAATACGTCTGTTGATATTTATTATCAGCAGAATGTGTACTGCAATTTCAAATCTAACCGTGAAACACCATTTTCTGTCAGCTTAAATTTAGATTGGCAGAAGATTTTCCTGTTTTATCGTAATAAAAGTGAGATAGATAATATCGGAGAAATGTTTCCAAACTTCAGTTTATCTAAGCAGGATGGGGATAATGTATACATTTATGATGTCAGTACTTTGGATTTTGCCCAAACCTGTGCGGTCTTTATCAAATTGGCCGAACGTGCGGAACAATATTTTTCTGAACGGCCAGTAGTTAACAGCCGCAAAAAAGAAGTGATGTCAGGTAATTATATCGACACCTCTGGAAATAAAATTACTGCACCTGATAATCTGCGAAACTGTCATTTCCAATTTCTAGGAGGAGGTGGGAATGAAGTTGTTATCCACCCTAATGCAAACTTGCGTAATGTATTTTTAGAATTTTTAGGCAAGGACAGCAAAGTCTATATTGGAGAAAATGTTTCTATGCAAGGCCAATGGTGTTTGGGAGTAGGCTGTACGATTAACATCGGTAGTAAAACTACCAGTACCAATCCGGTTTATATTACTGTTGCCGAACATACAACCTTGTCCATTGGTGAAGATTGCATGTTTGCCACTAATAATCAAATCCGTACTGATGATGCACACCCAATTTATGATGTTCATACTGGAAAACGTTTAAATGTTTCTAAAGATGTTACTATTGGAGACAGAGTGTGGGTAGCCTATGGCGCAACAATTTGGGGTGGTACAAAGATTGGTAGCGGTAGTATTGTTGGTGCATTTTCGGTAGTGAAAAAACATTTTCCTAATAACTGCGTTATTGCAGGCGTGCCGGCTAAAGTCATACGCAAAGATGTATTTTGGGAACGCAATAATGTTTTATATACAGATATAGATGAAGGTAAGGATTTGGCAGAAATGAATCATGTCACCTATATCAATTCAACAGTAGAACTTGATTAGTGCATCTAACAGTAAAGGCCGTCTGAAAACATAAAAGTTTTCAGACGGCCTTTTTTTAAGATAAAACAGAGACTACTCTAAACAAGCCAATTGTTTTTTCAGACACTCAGCCTGTAATGCCTTGTCACCTTTAGCTTCGGCTATTTCAGCTGCCAGTTTCCAATATGCTGCTGTGTCTTGTAGAGAGAGACTGTCAAAATAACGTTGTGCTGCCTGATGGTTTTTCAGACGGCATAAAGCAGTTGTATAAAGATACATCGTTTCCGGTGAGGCTTGTGCAAAATCAGCCAATATTTTGGTGACAGACTCCCAATCTTGGTTTTGGGCAAGTTTTTCAGCTTCATACAAGGCCAAAGACGGACTCTCAGGATATTTTTGGCGCAGTTGAGCCAATAGATATCTTTCGCCGTCAGTGTTACCGGAAGCGTACATTTTTTTCAGATAATCGACTGTTAAATCTTCAGGAATTAAGAGCAGATTTTCTTCAAAGGCACGGTTAAGCTGGGTAAATAGTTTTTCAGAATCACCGCGTAATTTTGCCAGTCTTGCAATGGCGATACGGCAACTTGGATCATTTTGAGTATGTTTTTCAAAAGCAACCAAATACTGATGCGCGCCTTGTAAGTTACCAAGTTTCATGCAGAGGTAAGAAGCCAACAGCTCGGGTTTGAGATAGCCTTTTTGGCGATCGTCCAAGCTATCAATATACGTTTTCAGTAAAGCCAATGCTACAAAATAATTCTGCTCCGATAGCTTTTGTGCTACGGTCAACAAAGGTTGATATGAATCGGGTAAGTCTGTACCTATCCGGGCAAACAGTTTTTCAGACGGCCTTTTTGCTTGGTGAAACGAGGCTGCAAGTAATGCGACAAGTAAATCATTTTGCGTTCCTATATGCTCGTTTTCAGCAAAAAATTCCGCCCCTTTAACAGCATTACCGATATATAAGTCCATTTTCGCATGCCAGTAACCTGCGGTATCGGGATAATCAGGTAACAGGTTTTGCAAAGTATCAAACTGTTTGCTCTCAAATAAAGCGTTCAGATAACGATGGCGATAATCAGCTGTTTCTTCCGCATTCAGACGGCCTGTATCAAGCAGAGTTTGGATACGGGTTGCTGCCAAGTCCCATACCTGATGATTTTCTGCTTGCTCAATCATATTGATTAAAATCGGCATATTGTCAGCGGTTTCGGCATGGTCAAGAGCAGTAATAGCTTGATACACACGTTCGCAGTTGCCACCTTCTTGGAAGGGGAAAGTATCGCGGATGCGAGTAAGATATTCGGGTTTGGCATGTCCTGATTTTAAAATGCTTTCTAATTCACCCAGTGTTTCATGCTGATTGATGGTAATAGGGCCAAATCCGTCAGTTTCGTAAGAGAAATAGCCTTTTTGATAGGTGTGCGTACCTGAAAAGAAGGCTTCTTTATCAAATTGATAGTAAATAATTGCTTTATTCAGATAGGCCATGTCAAATGCTACTGATGAGTAGTCGGTAATCAATACGGCGCAACGTCCGAAAAGATACTGAATACTTTCAGTTTCACGCAGTCCACTCCAGATTTTTATATAGGTAGGGACATTCATTACTTCCAAATAGGGCTCGATATTTGGGTGTGGTGCAAAAATTACTTCGTAGCCGTAGGTTTCTGCCATTTCCTTCAGGCGCTGGTCGTGAAGCAGAGCCTGCCAGTGACGGGCATAGTCAGTTTCCATAAAAGCACTGTTGTGCGTACGAGTATTGCTACCTGTACCGATATTTTGACCGACAATGTTATTGCGCCAAGTTGGCATAATCAGGATCTTGCGACTGTCGGGCTTATTTTTTGATAGTAAGGAGTCGTAGCGTGGAAATCCAGTTAGTGCTACTTCTTTTTCGGTCAGCTTGTAGGTATTGAAGTCAGCCTCAATCGAGCGACTTTCTGGCTCAGTAGTGGTAATAAAACAGTGTAGGTTTTGCTTGCTATTTGTCCATGCAGAAAGATTGTCTTTAGTTACTCCGTGCTGAAGAAAGACAAATTTTTTGCTGTGTTCGTATAAATCCCCAAAATAATTGTTGATGTGTTTTTCCAAATGACTGGAAATGATTTTTTCAGCTTTACGTAGATGTCGTTCATATTCACTACCGCCGAATTCTACAAGTTTGAAGCCTTCTTGTTCGAGGCGGTTCCAGTCTGGGGCAGTTTTGTTGAGTACGAAATAGCAAGTTTGTTCAGGGTGATTCTGCATCATATAACGATAAAAATGCTCAGCGTTGTCGTCAGCTTTAGTTTCCCTATCCATTAAGAGCCAGCTGCCGTCTGAAAGGTATTTTTCGGACGGCGTAAATAAACCGATAAGTTCATTTAATGCGATACCGTGCATAAAGGTTTTACCTTTAATTGAAATTCGCATTGCTTTTTTGTTAAGTAGAATATTAATTTTGGCATTGTCTGCAACATCACCATAGGGAACCCACAAACGTTTTTCGTAAACAAATAATTGTTCATTTAGCTTATTGACCACGCTTTTTGCATAGACAGGAATAAGATCATGCCCATCGGCCTGCACAGAATATGGCTGGTCGAAATAGGTAAAATAGCTGATAAGGAACTGTTTGCGTTCACGATCAATGTTTTCAATATAGGCGATTTGGAATGGTGGCTCGCTCTGTTTGAACATTCCAAGCATACCAACTTTATGGAATAGCCATACTCCCGCTAAGCCAAATTCCATAATATTTTTTTGATCAATATAATTAAAAACCTGCTGCATTAGATCATAAAAATGTGATTTTTGTTTAGTATCTAACAAATCTAGACGTTCAGGTCTATTAAGTAATTGTTGGATATACCAAGCCATATCATATAATGCGGTTTTTTGTATTGAGGAGGGTACATGCCCTAAGCGGTTTTTATAGTTTTGAAGCATAGGCAAGAAGCCATACTCAAAAACATTAGAAAACTTTTCTACTTTTTGCCAAGAAGTATCTAAAGTGGATGTGCCACTTTCACGTTTGCGATAGAAATAGACGGCATCTCTGTCAAACACAGCTTTTGCGTCCTGCAAATCTAATAAATAGTCTGCAATAAATTTGCCATCTTCAAAGTTTGGCTTAACATTGTGGTCAAACACCAAATTCTGTTTTTTAATATGGCTGACTCTGAAAAAGGTTGAGGCAGCAGACATATTGATAAACTTATCGAGCTTAGCAACATCAATAACGTGGGTTTTGTTAAAACGGAATCTTAGAGGATGACTGTCTTTAATGATATTTTGATTTTCAAAGAAAAACTTCATGTTAGTAGCTACAGTTACTGCCGACGGATGTTGGCTAATTTGAGTATCTACTGATTTGAAGTAGTCAGGGTGAAGATAATCGTCAGGGTCAGTAAATACTACCCATTCAGTTTGTGTATGTTGCAATCCCAAATTACGTGCCGAGGCCTGGCCGCCATTTTCTTTGTAAAAATAATGGATATTTTTTGGAAACTTGGTTTGCCATCGTTTGATGATTTCTGCCGAATGGTCAGTTGATCCATCATCTACTAGAATGATTTGAATGTGTTTTTTGAAATTCAAGCTTTGTTTGACGATACTGTCAAAGTATTCATCAAGGTATTTTTCGACGTTATAAACGGCTGAAACGATTGTAAATTGATTATTACCTTCGTATTTTAAGGGAAGGTATTTTTTGAGTTTCATTATGCGTTTGGCGTACATATCGCGGAAAAAGAGTTTAGGGTCTCGTAAGAGCTTCCGAAATTTTTTATTGTTCATTTTTTTAACCTTTTATTTTTATTTGGTTTTGAAGTAATTTTCCAGCATTTGAATCAGTTTGTCCTGGTAGTTTTCAATCTGTTGCTGGCTGTGAAAATCGTTGGCACAAAAAGAGTGTGGCTGCCGCCTATTTTTTTTATTTTCCAAGAGCTTGATATATTGGGCAGGCGCTTTGTTGGAGCGGATATTAAAATAATAACATATTTCATTACCTACTGTAGATTTCCTGTTTAAAAACATCAGCCAAGGTACGAGGAAGGTGGCAAGGTTGAGATCGTGGTTAGAACGGAAACGGTTGGATAAAAAGGCTTCAATCTCAGTACGGTAGTGCTGCCAAGCAAATTGAAAGCTGCTTTTATGCAGTGGGATATAGGTGTGTACCAACGGACGGTCGATTTGGCAGTCGTAGTGTTGTTGTAATAGTGCGATACAGTTTTTTGAGGCGGAAAGAGTTGGTGTGTCAGTTCCTCTTTCGGACATTTGTTTTAGGCTTTTGTCTGCAATAAAAAGTGAAGCAATGCCGTTGGCGTGAAAAAAATGTTCCTTCGGTAATGGTCGGGCAACAAATACATCATCGTTAAAATAGATGAAGTGTTCATTTAGATTGGGAATGTTGTGCAGGTGTGCTTCGATTACATGCGAATTGAAGGTGGGCAGGTATTGCGGGTCAATGATTTGACTGTGATCTATTATGCTGACGTTGGGATAGTCGGCAGGATTGAGCCAGTCGGGGCGTTGGTTGTCGGTAATGATGTAGATATGGTTGACCCACGGCAGGAAGGTACGCACGCTGTGAAGTGAATAGTAAAGTTCGTTGTGGTTACTGAAACGGGCTTCGTCATTATTGTGGAGTGCGTTTTGTTCGGCAGTAGGGCTATGTTGGCGTCGACGTTGCTGCCATTTGGGATCTTGGTTATTTACCCATGTGAAAACGACATCAACTTTAATAGGGGGAAGGTTGATACTATTTTCAAGTTCGGCTAAATACAGGGTGTTGTCGATAATGACCGGTTCGTCAGACTCTGTTGTACGCTGTTCGGCATTGCGGACAGGGTATCTTTTATTGAGATAGTCGCGGAAGAATACACCTGGTTGTCGAATCAGTTTTTTAAGTTTCCTCATGACGGTATTCGCTGTAATGTAATGTTTTTGATGTTTATGTCAGGTTTTCAGACGGCCTAATATTTCATCAGGTGTTATAATGACTGCGCTTAATTAAAAGTATAGTGAGATTTAATCAATGTTGAAAGCAGAATGTCTTACCCGCAGGGGCATGTTATTGTTGTGTGTCAGCCTGTTGGCCGCATGCTCTTCTCTTCCTAATTCCGGCCCAAGTGCACGAAATGTTGTTGCTTTGGGGCAACAGCCGGCTACAGCCGAAGTGCCGGAGGTGGAATTGATTGATGTGAATGGCGCGGTGGCTCAGTCACTATATCAAGCGCAAGTTAATCAGTCATTTGCTCAGTTGGGCGATGGTACATCATCAATAGGGGCTATCAATATAGGTGATGTGCTGGATATTACGATTTGGGAAGCTCCTCCGGCTGTGTTGTTCGGCGGGGCTTTGTCGTCTACCGGTTCGGGTAATGCGCAGCAAACTAAGCTGCCTGAACAGATGGTCAGCTCTTCAGGTACGATTTCTGTGCCGTTTATCGGCGATGTGTCTGTCCTCGGTAAAACACCGGTTCAGGTGCAAAATATTATCAAAGGCCGTCTGAAAAAAATGGCGAACCAGCCGCAGGTAATGGTGCGCATGGTGCAAAATAATGCGGCGAATGTATCGGTTATCCGCGCGGGTAACAGTGTACGTATGCCTTTGACGGCTGCAGGCGAGCGTGTGTTGGATGCGGTGGCTGCGGTGGGCGGTTCGACTGCGAATGTTCAGGATACGAACGTACAGCTGACACGCGGCAATGTTGTCAGAACGATTGCTTTGGAAGATTTGGTGGCACATCCGCGTCAAAACATTCTGTTGCGTCGCGGTGATGTGGTCACAATGATTACTAATCCGAGCACATTTACTTCTATGGGTGCGGTCGGTCATACGCAGCAGATTGGTTTCTCTGTGAAGGGCTTGTCTTTGGCTGAGGCTGTGGGACGTATGGGCGGTTTGCAGGATTATCGTGCAGATGCGCGCGGAGTATTTGTATTCCGTTATGCGCCTTTGTCCGAGTTGCCTCCTGAGAAGCAATCCAAATGGGCTGAAAAAGGTTATGGCGATCGTGCGGAGATTCCTGTGGTCTACCGTTTGAACTTGGCGGATGCGAATTCTATGTTTTGGATGCAGCGTTTCCCTGTGAAGGATAAGGACGTGGTGTACGTATCGAATGCGCCGATGGCTGAAGTACGCAAGTTCTTGTCATTTGTGTTCTCGCCTGTGGTTAGCGGTGCGAACAGTATTAATAATTTAGTGAACTAATGGGGAAAATAATGTCTGAGCAAGTTTCTGCAAATGTGGATGTGAAACCGGAACAACCGGCTCCCGAAAAGAAAAAGGCCAAAAAGTCTTGGTTGCGTAAGATTAATCCGTTGCTTTGGGTAACGGTTATCGTGCCGACTTTGTGTTCCGGTGTGTATTACGGACTATTTGCTTCTGATCAGTTCACATCCCAGTCTAGCTTTGTGGTGCGTTCTCCTAAGAGCCAATCGTCTTTGAACGGCTTGGGCGCTATTTTGCAGGGGTCCGGTTTCTCTCGTGCGCAAGACGATATTTATACCGTGCAGGAATATATGCAGTCGCGTTCTGCTTTGGATGCGTTGCGTAAGAAAATGCCCGTTCGTGATTTTTATGAAAAAGAAGGCGACATTTTCAGCCGTTTTAATGGTTTTGGCCTGCGTGGCGAGGATGAGGCCTTTTATCAATACTACCGCGATAAGGTATCCATCCATTTTGACTCTGTTTCAGGCATTTCCAATTTGAGCGTTACATCGTTCAATGCCGGTGAATCTCAAAAGATCAATAATGCTTTGCTCAAACAGGGTGAAGTATTGATCAACCAGCTGAACGAGCGTGCGCGTCAAGACACGATTCGTTATGCTCAAGAAGTGGTCAACTCTGCTGAAGAACAAGTCAAAGAGGCTTCGGCTCAATTGACCAAATTCCGTGTGTCCAATGGTATTTTTGACTTGAAGGCGCAATCTGATGTGCAAATGGGTTTGGTATCCAAATTGCAGGACGAATTGATTGTTATTCAAACCCAGCTTGACCAGGTAAAAGCCGTTACGCCTGAAAACCCACAAATTCCGGGTCTGATTGCGCGTGAGAAGAGCTTGCGTAAAGAAATTTCGCAACAAATGAAAGCGATTTCCGGCGGTGGCGAAGGTTCGTTGTCCAATCAGGCGGCGGAATATCAGCGCGTGTATTTGGAAAACGAATTGGCCGAGAAACAATTGGCTGCGGCGATGACTTCTTTGGAAAGTGCGAAAGCGGAAGCGGATCGTCAGCAGCTGTATTTGGAAGTGATTTCCCAACCGAACAAACCTGACTTGGCGCATGAGCCAAACCGTCTTTACAACATCGTGGCAACGTTTGTCATCGGTTTGATTGTCTATGGCATTGCCGTGTTGCTGTCTGCAAGTATCCGTGAGCATAAAAACTGATGAAAGAGTTACATAAAACATCGTTTTGGGAGTCGCTGCTTATCCAAAAAAGGGTAATCGGCGCACTCTTAATGCGTGAAATTATTACTCGCTACGGTCGTAATAACATTGGTTTTTTGTGGTTGTTTGTCGAACCTTTGCTGCTGACTTTGGTTATGGTGTTGATGTGGAAATTCTTCCGCATGAACAACGTGTCAGCTTTGAATATCGTGGCTTTCACGCTGACAGGCTATCCGATGATGATGATGTGGCGTAATGCCTCCAATCGTGCCATCGGTTCGATTGCGGCCAACACAAGCCTGCTGTATCACCGAAACGTACGCGTTTTAGATACCATTTTTGCGCGTATGTTGTTAGAGATTGCCGGTGCCACCATTGCGCAGGTCGTGATTATGTTTGCATTGGTCCTCATCGGCTGGATTGATGTACCTGCAGATATTTTCTATATGTTGTTGGCTTGGCTGCTGATGGCAATGTTTGCCGTTGGATTGGGGCTGGTCATCTGTTCGGTGGCGTTTCACTTTGAGCCGTTTGGCAAGGTTTGGAGTACCATCAGTTTTGTGATGATGCCTTTGTCCGGCGTGTTTTTCTTCGTACACAACCTGCCTCAGCAGTTGCAACATTATGTATTAATGCTTCCGATGGTGCATGGTACAGAAATGTTCCGTGCCGGATATTTTGGTAACAGCGTCACGACTTACGAAAATCCTTGGTATATTTTGTTGTGTAACTTGGTTTTGCTGCTGCTTGGTTTGGCGATGGTGGCGAGATTCAGCAAAGGGGTTGAGCCGCAATGATTTCAGTTGAACACGTTTCCAAACGCTATCTGACCCGCCAAGGTTGGCGGACAGTCTTGCACGATATCAACTTCAAAATGGAAAAGGGCGAGAAAATCGGTATTCTCGGCCGTAACGGTGCAGGTAAATCGACGCTTATCCGTTTGATCAGCGGCGTTGAGCCGCCGACCACGGGTGAAATCAAGCGAACGATGAGTATTTCTTGGCCTTTGGCATTCTCCGGTGCGTTTCAAGGCAGTCTGACCGGTATGGACAATTTGCGTTTCATCTGCCGGATTTACAACGTCGATATCGAGTATGTGAAGAACTTTACCGAAGAGTTTTCCGAGCTGGGTCAGTATCTTTACGAGCCGGTTAAGCGTTATTCTTCAGGTATGAAGGCGCGTTTGGCATTTGCTTTGTCGTTGGCGGTAGAATTTGACTGCTATCTGATTGACGAAGTGATTGCGGTTGGCGACTCGCGCTTTGCCGATAAATGTAAGTACGAGTTGTTTGAAAAGCGCAAAGACCGTTCCATCATTTTGGTGTCGCACAGCCACAGCGCCATGAAGCAATATTGCGATAATGCGATGGTGCTGGAAAAAGGACATATGCACCAGTTTGAAGACATGGACAAAGCCTACGAATATTATAATTCGTTGCCTTAAAGCGATTGTTTTTAAATCAGGCCGTCTGAAATTTCAGACGGCCTGTCCGTTGGAATTCTATTGATGAACATTACTCAAATTCTTTCCCAAGAACTTTCGGCTACGGCCGCCCAGTGTCGCATTGGAAAAGTTTTGAAATGGTTGGTTCATGCAATATGAAAAATTTAATCCTAAAAATTTAATGTTAATAGAAGGCACCAAATGACCGAACAATCCAATGAAATCCAAAGTATTAGCGACTTAACTCAAATTCTTAAAGAATTGGGCGAGCCAATACATGGCAAAACACGCTTCTTTCGCGGGCATGCAGTACAAACATGGCAAATTCTTCCCAGCATTTATCGTGAGCAATACTTAATTGAGAACGAAGATAAAATCATCAAAGATGCTCTAACCAACTGCCCTGATGACTTTTCACCAAATGATACGTTATTTGAGAAACTAGTTAAGTTGCAGCACTATGGATATGCCACACGATTATTGGATTTAACAACAAATGCATTGGTTGCCTTGTATTTTGCTTGTAATAAAGAAGAACATCATAAAGAGCTTGGGGAGTTTATTATTTTCGACATTCCCGATACAAAAATTAAATATGGGGATAGTGATACCGTAGCTATCTTGGCTGCACTATCCTTTCGAAATAAAGATTTTGATTTCTCAGAATATATGAGGAATTCAGATATCATTTCTAATAGAGAGATAACAGAAAAAGCTTTAGATGAGATACATCTTACAATTCAAAGAATGAAAACTCTTGAATCCCTAAAAGTACTGAACCCGGATATAGAAAAACTTCTTCAAACAAATGATTCTAAACAACTAGTTAATCTTGATAATATAAAATTATTAAACTTTAATAAACAGAATGAAGTCATTGCATTGATACATGATGTTCGTACCGACAAACCAAGCTTTCGTCCAGTTATTAATCCAGTAGACTTAACTCAAGTTCTATGTGTCCGTGCCAAACTCAACAATGCTCGGATTTCTAGGCAACAAGGTTGCTTTTTACTTTTCGGTATTAATAATAAAAAATGCAATCCTGCTGAAATTCCAGATGATTGGAAACGTCTTTCAACAAAAGGAAAAAGGTTTATCGTTAGAAATAAAAAACAAATCATGCAGGAGCTCAAAGCATTCGGTATTAGCAGACAAACCCTCTTCCCCGAGCTTGAAAGCCAAGCTCAAGAAATCATGTCGCAATACAAGCCAAAATAACCTTTCAGGCTATCTGAGAATTTTATTTAAACAGCAGTTTGCATCCATCAATAAGATCCCTCATGAACATTACTCAAATTCTTTCCCAAGAACTCTCCGCCACCACTGCGCAAATTAACGCCGCTATCGAGCTTTTGGACGACGGTGCGACCGTGCCGTTTATTGCGCGTTACCGTAAAGAAGCCACAGGCGGGCTGGACGATACGCAGTTGCGCCAGCTTGCCGAGCGGCTGCAATACCTGCGCGAGTTGGAAGAGCGTAAAACCGTTGTGTTAAAAAGCATTGAAGAGCAAGGCAAACTTTCAGACGACCTCAGGGTGCAAATCGAAGCCGCCGATAATAAAACTGCGCTGGAAGACCTGTATCTGCCCTACAAACCCAAACGCCGCACCAAAGCACAAATCGCACGCGAACACGGTTTGCAGCCGCTGGCGGACGTGTTGCTTGACGAGCAGCCGCAGGACGTGGAAGCCGCCGCGCAAGGCTACCTGAACGAAAACGTCCCCGATGCCAAAGCCGCGCTGGACGGCGCGCGCGCGATTTTGATGGAGCAGTTTGCCGAAGACGCGGAACTCATCGGCACGCTGCGCGACAAGCTGTGGAACGAAGCCGAAATCCATGCGCAAGTCGTTGAAGGTAAAGAAACCGAAGGAGAAAAATTCAGCGATTATTTCGACCACCGCGAACCTATTCGCACCATGCCCAGCCACCGCGCGCTGGCGGTTTTGCGCGGCCGCAACGAAGGCATTTTGAACATCACGCTCAAATACCAGCCCGACGACACGCCGATTACCCAGCAAAGCGAATACGAGCAAATCATCGCCCGCCGTTTCAAGGTTTCAGACGGCCACAAATGGCTACGCGACACCGTGCGTCTGACTTGGCGCGTGAAAATCTTTTTATCGTTGGAACTTGAAGCCCTAAATCGTTTGAAAGAAGCCGCCGACACCGACGCGATTACCGTGTTTGCCCGCAATCTCAAAGACTTGCTTCTTGCCGCGCCCGCCGGACGGCTGACCACTTTGGGTCTCGACCCCGGCTACCGCAACGGCGTGAAATGCGCCGTAGTGGACGACACGGGCAAGCTGCTGGATACCGTCATCGTCTATTTGCATCAAGAAAACAATATGTTGGCAACGCTGTCGCGCCTGATTAAGCAGCACGGCGTGAAACTCATCGCCATCGGCAACGGCACCGCCAGCCGCGAAACCGACAAAATCGCGGGCGAACTGGTGCGCGGAATGCCGGAAATGGGGCTGCACAAAATCGTCGTTTCCGAAGCCGGTGCTTCGATTTATTCCGCGTCCGAACTGGCGGCGCGCGAGTTCCCCGACTTGGACGTTTCCCTGCGTGGCGCGGTGTCCATCGCCCGTAGGTTGCAGGATCCACTTGCCGAGTTGGTCAAAATCGACCCCAAATCCATCGGCGTGGGTCAGTATCAGCATGATGTCAACCAAAGCCAGCTCGCCAAATCGCTGGACGCAGTGGTTGAAGACTGCGTGAACGCCGTCGGCGTGGACGTGAATACCGCCTCTGCCCCACTCTTGGCACGGATTTCCGGTTTGAATCAGACCCTTGCCCAAAATATCGTCGCCTACCGCGATGAAAACGGCGCGTTCGACAGCCGCAAAAAATTGCTGAAAGTACCGCGTTTGGGCGAAAAAACCTTTGAGCAGGCGGCAGGCTTTTTGCGGATTAACGGCGGCAAAGAACCGCTGGACGCGAGCGCCGTCCACCCCGAAGCCTATCCCGTCGTCGCCAAAATGCTGGCGCAACAAGGCATTACCGCCGCCGAACTCATCGGCAACCGCGAGCGCGTGAAGCAAATCAAAGCGTCCGACTTCACCGACGAACGCTTCGGCCTGCCGACCATTCTAGACATCCTGTCCGAGCTGGAAAAACCCGGCCGCGACCCGCGCGGCGAGTTTCAGACGGCCTCCTTCGCCGAAGGCATCCACGAAATCAGCGACTTGCAAGTCGGCATGATACTCGAAGGCGTAGTTTCCAACGTCGCCAACTTCGGCGCGTTCGTAGACATCGGCGTCCATCAGGACGGCCTGGTGCACATCTCCGCCCTGTCCAATAAATTCGTCCAAGACCCGCGCGAAGTGGTGAAAGCCGGCGACGTGGTAAAAGTGAAAGTGCTGGAAGTCGATGCCGCCAGAAAACGGATTGCGTTGACCATGCGTTTGGATGACGAACCGGGTGGCGCAGCCAAAGGCAACAGGTCGTCTGAAACCCGACATCAGGAACGCCGCGACCGAAAAAACCAACGCAACGACCGCGCCCCGACCAATTCGGCGATGGCAGATGCGTTTGCGAAGTTGAAGCGGTAAGGTAGAAAACCAATTGAAGGCCGTCTGAAAAGTGATGTTCAGACGGCCTTTATCGTATGGGACGGATTAGATAATTGATGGAGTGGATATAGTGATGTGTCTATTGAATGTTACCGATACATTTTGTAGTAGGCACATGCAAACAAGCGTATAGTTCCAAATATTACAAACCCATCATCACAACCTTAGGAGTTCAAACCATGAAACCTGTTTTGTTTGCCGCGCTGATTTCCTGTTTCTCCGTTGCGGCCTATGCGGCCTGTACCGACAGCCAGCAGCAGTGCGTGATTTATAAAAACGGCAACGTCGCGACAGAAGGCGGCTGTACAGTCAATAAGTGTCAGAATGCCGATGCGCAAGTGTTGAAATGGAAGCTGAAAAACGGCAAAGGCGTAACCGTTGAAATCGGTAAAAACGGTAAGGTTTTGGTGAACAAGAAACCGGGTGCGAAAGCGAACAACAGCAATGCGTCAGGCATGGGTTTGACATGCTATGCCTCCGATGCGGACAAACGTGAACAGTTCTGCTCGACCAATTATTGATTGGATTGTTGCTTTGATTAAAGGCCGTCTGAAAAGTGTTTCAGACGGCCTTGATGTTTATCCTTCCGATATTTTTTCATTGAAGAAGTCGATAAAGCTGCGCACTTTCGCGCTGAGAAAGGCCCTGTCGACATAGGTAGCGTTCAGTTGGTCTGTCCAGATGGTGTAATCGGGCAGGAGTTGGACCAATGTGCCGTCCTTTAATTCCTGCTGGACCGCCCAAAGGGGCTGATAGCCTATGCCTGCGCCTGCTTTAATCAGCTCGCGTATCATCAGTGTGTTGTCGCTGCGGATAACGGGGGAGAGATGGAGAATGGCTTTTTCTCCGGTTTGGCGGTGGGTAATTTCCCAGTTTTGTTGACTGGTATAGGAAGGCAGGATGGCTTGGTGCCGCATGACGGCTTCGGGTGTATCGGGTGTGCCGTGCCGGGCAAGGTAGTCGGGTGCGGTAAGTAGGACGAATTCGATTTTGGCCAGTGGTTTGACGATCAGCGAAGGGGAGGGGGTTTTGGAAACGCGCAAGGCGAGGTCGAAACCTTCGGTGATGAGGTCGATATGGCGGTTGTCGAGGACGAGGTCGAGCGTGACTTTGGGATAACGCTGGCGGTATTCGGCCAACCATGCGCTCATGTTGCCGCCTGCAAACCACAGGGGCACGGTAACGCGCAACATACCTTGCGGCGTGTCGGTGCCGCCTGCCGCTTTTTGGGCGGCGGTGTCCAAAGTATCCAGCGCGTAGCTGCATTGGCGGTAGTATTCTTCGCCTGCTTCGGTCAGATGAAGGTTGCGGCTGTTGCGGTGTAAGAGCTTGGCTTGTATGGTGTTTTCCAGATGGCTGACGTGTTTGCTGGCCATAGCGGTGGAGATATTGAGCTGATCGGCGGCACGGGTAAAACTGCCGCTTTGTACAACTTGGCGGAAAACTTTCAGGCTGAATAGGGTGTCCATGATTTCTCATTAGGAAACGTTGTATCAATAATTCGAGTATATATCTCTTACTGGGAATTATCTATACTGCACTTATTGAAATTGCTCCCTACCTCTTTCAGGTAGCCATTTAAGATAAGGATTATTAAGATGTCAGCCCTCAAATCATTCCAACCTGTTGTATTGTCTGTCTTGCGCATTGTGACGGCGTATCTGTTTTTGCTGCATGGCACGGCCAAGTTTTTCAGTTTTCCGATGTCCATGGGCGGCGCGCCTGAAGGCTTGATGCTGGTGGCCGGTATTTTGGAAATTGTCGGCGGTATCTTATTGATATTGGGCCTGTTTACACGTCCGGCCGCGTTTGTTTTGTCTGGTCAGATGGCAGCCGCCTACTTTATGGCGCACGCGTCTTCTGGTAATGTTTTGTTTCCATTGGCCAACCAGGGTGAATCTGCCGTTTTGTTCTGCTTCGTGTTTTTGTACCTGGCAGTAGCCGGAGGCGGAGCGTGGGCTTTGGATAGCGTTTTTGGTAAAGATAAAGATTAATTTAAGGAAAAGATCATGACTTATTCTGTTTTGCAACAAGCTGCTGAAACCCGTCGTTCTATCTATGCATTGAACAATACCCTGCCTCTGTCCAATGAGGAGGTAACCAAAATCATCGAACACGCCGTTTTGCATACGCCGTCTTCTTTCAATTCGCAATCTGCCCGAGTGGTCGTATTGTTTGGCGAAGAACATGCCAAAGTGTGGCATTTTGTTGAAGAAGCGTTGCGTGCGGTTGTTCCTGCCGAGCAGTTTGAAGCCACTGCACAGAAACTGAACTTGTTTAAAGCAGGCGCGGCGACAGTTTTGTTCTTTGAAGATCAAGATGTTGTCAAAGGCTTGCAAGAGCAGTTCCCATCTTATGCGGCCAACTTCCCGATCTGGGCGGATCAGGCAAATGCCATGGTGCAATATGCCGTGTGGACAACATTGGCGGCTGCCGGTATCGGCGCCAATCTGCAACACTACAATCCGCTGCCTGATGCGGCCATTGCCAAAGAATGGAACTTGCCGGAAAGCTGGTTGTTGCGTGCGCAAATGGTGATTGGCGGTATCGCGGCTCCTGCCGGCGAAAAAGCCTTCCAACCAATCGAAGGCCGTCTGAAAGTATTCGGCGCATAAATGAAATGATATTTTCAAAAAGGGCGCGATGTTTGCGCCCTTTTTGAAATACCAAAATTAAAAAGGCCGTCTGAAAACAGTTTCAGACGGCCTTTTATCTATGCCATAAAATCAACCGCGGCGCCAAGTCGTACCGCCGGCGTTGTCTTCCAGAATGATTTTGTGTTCGTTCAGAAGGTCGCGGATACGGTCGGATTCCGCCCAGTTTTTGTCCGCGCGCGCCTGTTTGCGGCGGGCGATTAAATCGTCGATTTCTTCGTTGGACAGGCCGTCTGAAACCGCGCCGCCTTGCAGAAACTCAATCGGATCGCGTTGCAGCAGACCGATGATGCCGCCCAAGGCTTTCAGGCAGCCCGCGAGGTGCGCATCATTGGTTTTGTTTACTTCGCCTGCCAGTTCGAATAACACGGCAACCGCTTCGACCGTACCGAAATCGTCGTTCATGGCGGCGTAGAAGCGGCGGGTGTAGTCGTTGGCGTTTTCGAACAATTCGAACGCGGCGGCCGGTGTGTTTTTCAGCGTGGTGTACAGGCGTGTCAGCGCGCCTTTTGCGTCGTCCAAATGCGCGTCGGAGTAATTCAGCGGGCTGCGGTAATGTGCGCGCAGGATGAAGAAGCGCACGACTTCGGGGTCGTATTGTTTCAACACTTCGCGGATGGTGAAGAAGTTGCCCAGCGATTTGGACATTTTTTCGCCGTCCACACGGATGAAGCCGTTGTGCAGCCAGTATTTGACGTGACTGGCAATGCTTTGCCCGTGGTGGGTTTGCGCGTGGTCATGGCCGCAGGTATGCCCTGTCGCGCCGACGCTTTGGGCGATTTCGTTTTCATGGTGCGGGAACTGCAAATCCGCACCGCCGCCGTGGATATCGAAAGTATCGCCGAACAGGTTTTCACTCATGGCAGAGCATTCGATGTGCCAACCCGGACGGCCATTGCCCCACGGGCTTTCCCATGCCGGCTCGCCTGCTTTGGCCGCTTTCCACAACACAAAATCAAGCGGATCGCGTTTGAAACCGTCCACTTCCACGCGCTCGCCTGCGCGCAGGTCGTCCAACGATTTGCCCGACAATTGACCGTAAGCGGCAAACTCGCGCACGGCGTAATAAACGTCGCCGTTTGCGGCAGGATATGCCTTGCCGTTTTGAATCAGGGTTTCAATCATGGCAATCATTTGTGGGATGTTTTCTGTTGCCTTCGGCTCGATGTCGGGACGCAACACACCCAAAGCATCGGCATCTTCGTGCATAGCCTGAATGAAACGCGCAGTCAGATCGCCGATGGTTTCGCCGTTTTCAGCCGCACGGGCGATGATTTTGTCGTCGATGTCGGTAATATTGCGCACATAAGTGAGCGGATAACCGCACTCGCGCAACCAACGGGCAATCATGTCAAACACAACCATCACACGGGCATGGCCTAAGTGACAGTAGTCGTAAACGGTCATACCGCAAACGTACATACGTACGTTTTTAGGGTCGATGGGGGTGAAGGATTCTTTTTGACGGGTAAGGGTGTTGTAGATGGTGGTCATGGTGTTTGGTATTGGATAAAAAAGTTATGCATTAGGGCATTAGAAGTATGCTTTATTGAAATGGGAAAAACAGATAATTTATTGTTTCTTTGTTGGTAATGTGATTTTTTCAGTCGGCACATTATGCTTTTGTGCATATTCGCACGCAATAGCATGTGATTTTTTTTTCAATGATAATGGTAGTTTAGATTCTGTTAGCGTAGAGTTACCTCTGAGTAAAGGTTGCTCATATTGTGTAGCTAATCCTCCTAAAGAGGTTAGCTGTGGTTGTTGGCAATCTTCGATAATCATATGGGAAGATAAAGAATGGATTTTTCCTCCCTCATTAAAATGCGTAATAACTATTCCACTTAAATAAACAACTGTTTTATTGTTTGGTAGAGTGAGTACGGATTTTTCTAGGCTTTCCGAGAGTAAATATGCAGGTAGATTGTCATGTGTATCAATCAGTATCCAGTTTTTGGGCGTTACAAAAGTATCGCCGTTGGCTTGATATGAATTTGTTTGTGAGATAGTTGAGCAAGCAGCTAATAAAGTTATCGGAATAAAAATAGAAATTTTGTTTAACATAGTTTTCCTTTGTTAAATGGCTTGGGCTGTTATACCTCATTAAGTAATCTTTTTGTATCTTACGATACGGTTGATATGTTTTCAGACGGCCTTTCTATCCAACAGGCCGTCTGAAAACATTTATTCTGCTTTAAACACGCTCATATCCGTTTTAGGTTGCTGCTCGACAATTTCGGCTTTTGCGGCTGCCTGCTCCGCTTCGGCTTTCTCCGCTTCAATGCGTTTTTTCTCGGTCAGGTATTGGTTGATTTGGTGTACCAATTCCTGCGTGCCTTGGTGGGTCAGGGCGCTGATTTGGAAGAGGCGCGGGGTTTCCATGTCGAATTGGAAACGGTCGTCTGGTTTGGGGTAATCCCAGCCGATGGCTTCGAGGAAGGCGGCGCTACGCGCTTGGG
>ERZ1674155.46-NODE-46-length-23296-cov-8.448690_pt1 | contig 23296 bp, 19 predicted proteins | sample MGYA00581305_ERZ1674155 | MGnify/ENA primary metagenome ERZ1674155 (study PRJEB41354, sample SAMEA4873344) | human saliva metagenome | biome: human-associated habitat [ENVO:00009003]; feature: mouth environment [ENVO:08000002]; material: saliva material... | reverse complement strand
TCAGTACACAGCCTCCGGAGAGCTCACCCCAGATTCCCTGGGCAAAAAATGCTGCTGTCGATAGTGCTCAGGCGGGCGGAATCCGCTTCGAGAACATCACCAAAAGCTACCCGAGCCGAACCGGTGAACCCACCACGGTGCTGCAGAACCTGAATCTGCATATTCCCGCCGGGCAGATTACCGTGTTCGTCGGACCCTCCGGCTGCGGTAAAACCACTAGTCTACGCATGATTAACCGCATGGTGGAGCCCAATAGCGGAACCATCACCATTGACGGCGTGAACGTGCACGAGAAGAACCCCTACGAGCTGCGCCGCGGCATTGGCTACGTGATGCAGCAGGGTGGGCTCATGCCGCACCGCACCGTCGCGCAGAATATTGCCACCGTACCGCGCCTGCTCGGGGCATCCCGCAAGGAGGCGCAGGCGCGCGCCCTCGAACTGCTCGAAGTAGTCGGTCTGGATTCTTCGTACGCCAAGCGCTACCCCTCCCAGCTTTCGGGCGGTCAGGTGCAGCGCGTTGGTGTGGCGCGTGCTCTCGCCGCCGATGCGCCCGTCCTGCTGATGGACGAGCCGTTCTCCGCGGTGGATCCGGTAGTGCGCACCGACCTGCAGAAAGAGCTGTTGCGCCTACAGGGGGAACTCGCCAAGACGATTGTGTTCGTCACCCACGACATTGATGAGGCGCTTCTGCTCGGCGATACAATCGCCGTCTTCGCGGAGGGCGGCCGCCTCGCACAGTTCGGTACTCCCGAAGAGATTCTCTACAGCCCCGCCGATGATTTTGTGCGTTCCTTCGTGAGCCGCTCCGTTGCCGGTCTGCTGGATGAGCAGACGGTGCGCCAGGCGCGCGCACGCCGACTTGCCGCCTCCCGAGAAGCACAGAATGGTGTGGTAGAAGGCGAGAAAAGCGAATGAGTCTTCTAGAAAATATTGTGCTCGCGGCACCACCTCTCGCCGCGCAGTCCCTAGTGGCATCACCCCTGGCGGCAAGCGATATGCACTGGGAGTGGGTCGCCACCAACAGCCAGCGCATCCTCGAGCTGACCCTCAGCCACCTCTACCAGGGCGTCGTGCCCGTCGCGATTGGCGCTCTCGTCGCGCTGCCGGTCGCCTACTACGCGAGCCGTCGCCGTGACCGCGGTTCCGAACGCCGCATCGGTGCGCGAACCCTCATGCATCTCTCCTCGCTGCTGTACACCATCCCCTCGATCGCGCTGTTCGTGCTGATGCCGCTCATTCTGGGAACCTCCATTATTTCCCCGCTGAACGTGCTCGTCGCCCTGAGCGTTTACTCCTTCTCGCTCATGGTGCGCTCCGGTGTGGATGCCTTCGACTCCGTACCCGATAGCGTGCACGAATCTGCACGCGCCCTCGGATACACGCCCCGACAGGCGCTGATGGAGCTCTACTTGCCCCTCGCTACGCCCGTCATTATGGCGGGAATCCGCGTGGCAACCGTGGCGAATATTGCGATGGTGTCCGTGGGTGCCCTCATCGGTGTGCCCTCGCTCGGCACGCTCTTCACCGACGGACTCGCGCGCAATATCCCTTCGGAAATCCTGGCTGGCGTGATCCTTAGCCTGCTGCTCGCGTTGGTCCTCGACCTGCTCCTTATCCTTCTGACGAGGGCATTTACGCCCTGGCAGGCGGCTACGGTTGCGAACCGCCGCAGTCCCGAAAGGAAGGCATAACCCGTGAACGTCATAGAACGAACCTTCGCCTACCTCATGGACGGCGCCAACTGGCAGGGAAGCGGCGGAATCCTCGTGCGCCTGCTCGAACACCTGAGCGTCACCGCCCTTGCCACCGTCTGCGCGGCACTCATCGTCGTGCCCCTCGGCCTCTGGGCAGGGCACCACCGACCCTCCGACGGCACCAACCGCGGCCGTAGCAACCTGCTCATGAGCACCGTTGCCGCCACCCGCGCGCTGCCCGCGCTCGGTCTGCTCACTATCCTGGCACTCTGGCTGGGTGTCTCGACCCTGCCCGCCCTCATCGTGCTCATTATTATTGCGGCGGCGCCTCTGCTCGCCGGAGTTCTTGAAGGCCTCGCCGCCGTACCGGAAGACCTCGTGGACGCAGCCCGCGCCCAGGGACTCACCGAATGGCAGATTCTGACCGGCCTCGAAATCCCGCTCGCCGCCAACATGATGCTCGGCGGGCTCCGCTCCGCACTCGTGCAGGTCATCGCAACCGCGACCATCGTCGCCTACCTCAGCGGCGGAACCCTCGGCAGGTACCTCTTTGATGGGCTCGCCGTGCGCGATTACCCGCGTATGCTCGTCGCAACCCTGCTCGTGGCGCTTCTCGCTTTCGCCGTGGACGCGCTCATGGGCCTCGTGCAGCGTGCGCTCACTCCCGCGGGGCTCACCATCAACCGGAAGAAGGCATGAACCCGATGATTCAGGCACCTAAAACCTTCTCTCGTCGCACTGCCCTAGCCGCCGCCGGAGCGCTCGGCATGGCGGGTATTCTCAGCGCCTGCGGGCTCAGCGGCGACAAAGTCTTCAGCGGCGAACATGAAGGAATCATTGTCGGCTCAGCGGCCTTCGCTGAATCCCAAATCCTTGCCGAAATCTACGCCGGAGCCCTCGCCCGGGCGGGATTCAACGCCCGTACCCAGCTGAGCATCGGCGCCCGCGAGGCGTACCTGGGGGCACTCGCCTCCGGTGCGGTGGACGTTATCCCGGACTACTCCGGCAACCTGCTGCTTTACCTCGACCCGAAGGCTACAGCTAACACTGCGCAGGAGATTCTGCAGGCGCTACCCGCCGCCCTCGGCACCCTCACCACGGGTGGCTCCGGGGCTGAAATCCGCGCCCTGAACGCCTCCGAGGCGGAGGATAAGGACTCGCTTGTCGTTACCGCGCAGACCGCCCAGAAGTACGGTCTGCGAAGCCTAGAGGACCTTGCTTCTCGCTGTACGAATTTGAAGCTTGGCGCCGCCCCGGAGTTTGCCGAGCGCGCCTACGGTATCCCGGGTCTGAAAGAGAAGTACGGATGCGTCCCCGCCGAGTTTGTGCCCCTCTCGGATGGTGGTGGCGCGCTGACCGTTAAGGCCCTGCTGGATGACACTGTGCAGGTGGTTGACCTCTACTCGACCACCCCTGCAATTGAGCAGAATCAGCTGGTGGTGCTGGAGGATCCGAAGAACATGATTCTGGCTCAGCAGGTGCTGCCCATTATCAATACGTCGCGAGTTCCCGACTCCGCGGCGGAGGTTCTGAACCGCGTCTCGGCGAAGCTCACCACCGCTGATTTGCGCACTCTCAATGACCGTGTTTCGGGTACCTCTAAGCAGGAGCCTGCGCAGGCGGCGGCTGCCTGGCTGAACGAGCACGGCTTCTAAGATTCTGCCTGATATTCCATATAAATTCCTCTATAGGAATGTCTATAAACAAAACCGACCTGGGAATATTCTAGAAATAGAATATTGCCAGGTCGGTTTATATTGCCCTTATCCCACACGTTAGGGGAGGGGCATACAGTAGCTTTTAGCCCTCAATCAGCAGCGCCAGAGCCTCGTAGGGGCGTAGGCTCAGCGTCACCGTCTCAGCCGAATCAGATACGGCAGAATCGACCGTAGAATTCTTGTAATTACACACCAGCACGCGACCGGAACGAACGAATTCAGCCGGAACCTCAACCTCGGTCGGCTCACCGTAGAAGTTCGTCAGCACCAGCAGGCGCTGCGCCGGGCTACCGTTCTCAGCACTAGCCTCAGCCGGCAGCTCACGCAGGTACGCAAACACCCGCTCGTGATCCAGCGCGTAGGGCGCGTACGAACCCGCAGAGATGACCGGGTACTGCTTACGCAGGGCAATCAGGTTGCGGTAGTAGGGCAGAATCATGCCGTCGCGTTCCTCATCTTCCACCGAAATACCGGCACCGGTCGCCGCATCACGAACCGGGGCGGGAGCCAGCCACGGCGACGTGGAACCAAACCCGGCAATCACCGGATCCGCGGTCCACTGCATCGGCACACGCGAATTATCGCGAGCCTTCGACGCCACAATCTCCAGGGCCTGCTGCTCGCTCAGACCGCGCTCACGCAGCATCGCGTAGGCGTTGTGCGCCTCCACATCCACGTACTGCTCGATCGAGGAGTAGACCGGGTCAATCATGCCGATTTCCTCGCCCTGGTACATGTACGGGGTGCCGCGCAGCAGGTGAATCACGGTCGCCAGCATGGTCGCCGACTCGGCACGGTAACGCTCAACGTCACCAAAACGGTTCAGCGCGCGCGGCTGATCGTGGTTATTCCAGAACAGCGCGTTCCAGCCGCCGCCGGCCTGCATACCCAGCGCCCAATCGTTCAGAATCTGCTTCAACTCGGCAAAACGGAACGGCACCTTCGACCACTTCTCGCCGTTCTCGTAGTCCACCTTCAGGTGGTGGAAGCTGAACACCATGTCCAGCTCGTGGTTTGCCGGGTTGGAGTAGCCCACACAGTTTTCGATGCTGGTCGAGGACATTTCGCCCACGGTCACGGTGTCATCATACTGACCGAAGGAGGCGCGGTTCAGCTGCTGAATGCGGGTGTGCACAATCGGGGTGTCGGTGTATTGTGCCTTGTCCACGGTGCTTTCGGGGGCGTCGAGTAGCTCTTCACCCTTACCGATGACGTTAATGACGTCAAAACGGAAACCGCGCACACCCTTCTCGTACCAGAAGTTCACGACCTTAAACAGCTCGTCGCGCACAGTCGGGTTGTACCAGTTCACGTCAGCCTGGGTGCGGTCGTACAGGTGCATGTAGAACAGGGGAGTGCCGTGCTCATCCGTGTACTCGCCAAAGCGGGACCAGCAGGAGCCGCCGAACTTCGACTCCCAGTTGGTCGGTTCGCGCAGCTGACCATCCTCGGCGTATTTGCCGGGGCGAATGTAGAAGTAATCCCAGTACTCGCGCTCACCGGCGAGCGCACGCTGGAACCACTCATGCTCGGTCGAAACATGGTTGAGCACCATGTCGAACATGACGCCCACACCGTGCTTGGCGAGGGCAGCAATCATCTCTTCGACGTCCTCCATGGTGCCCAGGTCGGGGTTGATGGCGTAGTAGTCGGAGATGTCGTAGCCGTTGTCGTTCTGCGGGGAGGCGAAGAACGGGTTGAACCACACCATGTCCACGCCCAGGGAAGCAATGTAGGGCACCTTCTCGATGACGCCGCGCAGGTCGCCGTAGGCGCCACCCGCCGAGGAGTAAAAGGACTTGGGGTACACCTGGTAGATGACGGAGGACGCGAAATCCTTGCCGCCTGCCGGGCTGGTTGCCGGGCCGGTTGCCGGCGTGAGGGTGAGCGATGCGGTGGGTGCCTGTGTCATGGAAACCTTCTGAAACGTAAGCAGGGTTCAGCGTGTATAAAAGCGTGTATAAATCAGTGCGTTGGAAACGAACCGCGCCGGTGCTGCGTGTGCTGCTACGTATGCACAGCGAGGCCCGTACGCGGCAGGCACAGCGGCCCGCCGCCTCCCGGTGCGTTCGCCGACTGAATATCGCCGCCCGGAACCTGGGCTCATTCCAGATTAGGGGGCATAATGGGGTGATGTCCCCCGTCTACCCCAAAGGGGGCAATTCTGCCGCAGATCCGGCACAACCCCCGTGGCCTCAACCCTCCCACCGATAGGCGGTTGCAGGCTCGTGCGCGTTTCGATGCATGAAACCAAAGTGACCCTGAGCTGAAGAGCGTTGGACGCCGCGCGTAAAATCAGTACTTGCATCACTACGGAAGGTAAAACAATGCCAGAACTGCGTTCACGTACTTCAACTCACGGCCGTAACATGGCTGGTGCCCGCGCCCTGTGGCGTGCCACCGGCATGGGCGATGACGATTTCGGCAAGCCCATTATTGCTATCGCGAACTCCTTCACCCAGTTCGTGCCCGGCCACGTGCACCTGAAGGACATGGGTGAACTGGTCGCCGGCGCGATTCGTGAGGCTGGCGGCGTCGCCAAGGAATTTAACACCATCGCCGTTGATGACGGTATCGCTATGGGCCACGACGGTATGCTCTACTCGTTGCCTTCCCGCGACCTGATTGCTGACTCGGTCGAGTACATGGTCAACGCGCACCGTGCTGACGCGCTGGTCTGCATCTCTAACTGTGACAAGATCACCCCCGGTATGCTTCTGGCGGCTATGCGCCTGAACATCCCCACTATCTTTGTGTCCGGCGGCCCCATGGAGTCCGGTGAGGGCATTGAGGGTATTGTTGAGCACCGCCTCGACCTGATTGACGCCATGGTGATGGCTGTTGACGATAGCGTCAGTGACGCTGCGCTCGCTCAGGTTGAGAAGAATGCGTGCCCGACCTGCGGTTCGTGTGCGGGTATGTTCACCGCGAACTCCATGAACTGCCTGAATGAGGCGATTGGTCTGGCGCTGCCCGGTAACGGCACCACCCTGGCTACTCAGGTTGCTCGTAAGGAACTGTTCCTGGATGCTGGCCGCCGCATCGTTGAGCTGGCTAAGCGCTACTACGAGCAGGATGACGAGTCGGTTCTGCCCCGCTTCATTGCGACCAAGGAGGCGTTCGAGAACGCTATGGCGCTGGATGTGGCGATGGGCGGTTCGACTAACACCGTGCTGCACACCCTGGCGATTGCGCACGAGGCGGGCGCTGACTTCACCCTGAAGGATATTGACCGCATTTCGCGTCAGGTTCCCTGCCTGGCGAAGGTCGCCCCGAACTCCACCAAGTACCACATTGAGCACGTGCACCGTGCTGGTGGTATCCCCGCCCTGCTGGGTGAGCTGAACCGTGCCGGCCTGCTGCACAAGAACGTTCATTCTGTTCACGCTGACTCGCTGGACGAGTGGCTGGACGAGTGGGACATCCGCAGCGGCAAGGCAAGCGAGAAGGCGAAGGAACTGTTCCTGGCAGCTCCCGGCGGTGTGCGCACCACCCAGGCGTTCTCCACCGCGAACAAGTACGAGTCCCACGAGACTGACTCCGAGAACGGTTGCATCCGCGCCGTGGAGCACGCGTACACCAAGGACGGCGGCCTGGCGGTCCTGTACGGCAACATCGCCCAGGACGGCGCAATCATCAAGTCTGCCGGTATTGATGAGGAGCTGTTCCACTTCAAGGGTCGCGCTTTCGTGGTCGAGTCGCAGGACGAGGCTGTGTACGAGATCCTGTCGAAGAACGTGAAGGAAGGCGACGTTGTCGTCATCCAGTACGAGGGCCCGAAGGGCGGCCCCGGCATGCAGGAGATGCTGTACCCGACCTCTTACCTGAAGGGTCTGGGCCTCGGCAAGAAGTGTGCACTGATCACTGACGGTCGTTTCTCCGGTGGTACTTCGGGTATTTCGATTGGTCACGTCTCTCCGGAGGCTGCTGCTGGTGGCGCTATCGGCCTGGTGCAGACCGGTGACGAGATTGAGATTGACGTGAACAACCGCATCCTGCGTGTGAACGTTTCGGATGAGGAGCTTGCTGCTCGCCGCGAGGCGAAGGGCGCTGCACCGTGGCGTCCGACCAAGCCGCGTGAGCGTCAGGTATCGAACGCCCTGAAGGTGTACGGCATGCTGGCTGCTTCGGCTGATAAGGGCGGCGTGCGCATCCTGCCCGAGGACGCATAAGCCCCTCACGTATCGTGTGAGAATTTAATATCTTGCCCTGATGGGCTGGCGCCCCGTTCCGCGGTTTTTCTGCGGGCGGGGCGCTGTTCTTTGTTCGCGTATTTGTTTACCGTCGTGGGATACCCGGTGCGGCGTATTGCCTTGTCAGTTGCGGTGCAGTAGGGTGTAAGAAGGTATTTAGGTACCCGATTCACCGACTCAGCACAACCACTCAAACACAACGCAATTCGCAACCCTCACAAGGACGTATTCATGGTTACCCTGCCCGCACGCGCACAGCGTGCTTTTACTCGTCGTGCCCTGACGGCTCTTGCCTGTATCGGTGCGCTCGCTTTGAGCTCTTGCTCTGCTCAGCCGCAGGCTGATGATTCTGAAACCGCCCCGATGATGGTGGCGACTTCTTCTGCGCCCGTTGATGCAAAGACCCTGTTCACCGCGGCGGATGGCTCCTGGAAGCCGAATACTGTGCAGATCTCTGCCGGCCTGGATTCCCCGGTAACGTACGACTCGGTAGCGACCCCCACGGATGAGCCGAGCACGGACGCCGAGTACGAGGCGGCATACGCCTCGGCGAGTGGCTCTGCGAACACTATTGATGCGGGCACCCGCTGCGGTGTGACAAGCCTGCTGGGTGGTTCCGCCGGTATTTACGTGTATGACGGTTCGGATTGTGCCAAGGCTCAGGAGGCGGTGCGCCTCTTCAACAGCCGCAAGAACCAGGACGGCGCGGCGAGTGTTGAGTGGTACCAGTGCGCTACGAAGGTGCAGGGCCGCGACTACATTACGGGTGCCTGCTTCACGCAGGGTGGTAGCGTTGAGAAGCCGCGCCTGGCGCTGATTCCGGCACAGACCCGCATGCTGTCGGGTACGCTGACTTTCGCTGAAGCGTACGGTGGCGGCACTTTCGGTCAGGGTGATTCTGCGAAGACTGTTGAGGCGCTGCGTTTCACCAGCCCGGACTCTAAGGTCGCGTGTTCGGTGACCCCGTCAGGTGTGGACTGCCAGGCGCTGGTGGGCGTGACCCTGGAGGGCTGGGATGCCGCATCCGGTAAGGCGCAGCAGCGCGTGCACATGGTGCAGGGCCAGGCGCCCGAGGTGAGCCTGGTCGGTCAGACCGCCACCCCGGAGCCGGTGAATACCGAGGGTATTACTGCACTGCCGACCGGTCAGGTGGTGACCGCGTATGGTTACACCTGCAAGTCGGTGAATAGCGGTAAGGTGCATTGCGTGAGCGCGACGAATGGTTTCACGCTTGATTCGGTGGAGGTTGGTGTAGAACGCCGATAAACCGCGAGCGCCGATAAGCCGAGAGCGCCGCGAGTAGCCGCGCTCGCCTCCAAGGCTGGCATGGCTCCATGGCTGACATACGAAGGTGCCCGGCACCCCTCATGTAGGGGGTGCCGGGCACCTCGGTCTTTAACGTTGCTTAGCGGAAGTTGACGATGCGAACATCCAGCTCGGAGGAGAGCAGCGGCTCCCATGCGGCGACAGCCTTCTGGAAGTGCTCGGTGCCCATGTGCTTTTCGAGCAGTTCCTGGGACTCCCAGCGCTCGATGAATGCGAAGTCGGTGTCGGAGACGGCGCCAAAATCGTAGCTGACGTTGCCTTCGTCCTGGCGGCTTGCGGTCACGAGCGGTTCGATGGTCTTGAGGAATTCTTTGACGTGCTCGGGCTTGACGGATACTCCGGCGTAAACACCAATCATGGGGCTCTCCTTATCGGATGGTGCGGCGGGCTGCCGCGTCGTATATGACTCTTTTACGGTACACCTTCACCTTCGCCTCGGTGGGGTATGTGCGAGGTTTTCTCGAGCTGTGTTCTGGGCGGTGTTTCTGCGCTATGGCGGTGCGTGCGAGGAGTTGCGGTTATTCCATTCGCTGACTGTAAAAAAGGTGTTTTATATTTGCGTGTCTCTTTCTGTTCGACCTATAAAAGAATGAGGACGATACACCGCACGAATGGAAGGAGAAGCGGTATGGCACGCATGGGGGGTGACACTCATGGGATTTTCACCGGCGCACATCAAACGATGCACCCTGACCTGGGAGGCACCCGACTATAGCGCCTCGTACCCTGCCGGGTACACGGATCAGGGCGTTGCTGTGATTGCGGTGGCTCAGGAGCATCGTAAGGCGCAGGGTTTTTGTTATTCCGCCTTGTCAACGGTGGTTTTTATTTCAAAGCAGGACGGCACCCGCACCGTGGTGAATGAGGAGCAGATGCTCTCTACCCACGTCCATTCCCTCATGGAGTGTTGCGATGAGGTGCATCCGCGTCTGTTGGGTCGCGCCGTGCTTGCGGCGTGGGATGTGGTTCCGGAGCAGTACCGCCAGAATCTGGTGACGATTGCTGCGGATCGTAAGAATTTGAAGCAGCTTTTCCGTGATTGCGACCAGTTGAAGGCGATCATGGAGTACCGCGCCTTTGAGAAGGTGCTGGACCCGTACGATAACCATTCTTTGGGTGAAGTGCATGTGAAGCTTGCCGGCACGCCCGCGTATGAGCGGGTGCAGGCTGAGGTGTGTGCGGCACGTACCGCTGTGGATGAGATGGTGGAGGAGGCGCTGACCCCTCGACCGCTGGATCAGCTGCAGGACTATAGCGTTTTCACGGATTGTTCGTTCCGTTCGACTCACAATAAGAAGTATCAGCGTGGCGGCCGGATGGGCATCGCCGGCGTGAGTGAGGACGGCTTCTATTTTCATGCCCACTATGATGGCGTGAATATTATGACCGGTGAGCTGTCTGCGATGTTGGCGGCTTATACGGTGTTCCATAGTGGTTCGCGCCGCCTGATTATTCATACAGATTCGTTGGGTGCGTTGACGTTTGTGTTGCGTTTGGCGCATAGCCGTTGGGCTTTTGAGACCTGGGCTTCGGAGGGTATTCAGGATGAGCGTGTGGTGGCTCAGATGAGCGCTTTGACGGAGGATATCCGTGAGAAGCGCGTGCTGGTGAAGCATGTTCCGGGCCATACGGGCCACGGTTTGCAGGAGAGTAGCGATTCTGTGTCGAAGATGCATCGCCATTTTCCGGGGCAGATTGTGGATAAGCGTCATCAGAGCGAATTTAATCAGCGTTGCGAGTCGATTATTACTGCTTTGGCGGGTTGTGCGAAGGCTGTTCGCCTGCTTGCGCCGGAGTGGTTGCAGATTAAACCTTCTTCAATCCACACGGGAAACCGTTTATGGCGCTAAACTAGTCCAGGGTAGAAATGAACGCGCGATACATTCGCCGCATACGAAGGTATGCGATGTCGGAGGTGTCGCGTGTTTCTTTTTGCCCTTTTCTGTGCGTGCTTGTTCTGCGTGTGCTCGTGTACGGCGGGTCTGCAGTGATAGATGCACAGCGGTGAGGATAGAATTGTGTGAAGAATTTTTTTGATTCTCCCGATTTTCAGCGGGCGCACACTTTACTTATTCTTTGGGATCCAATTTATGCAGTTTCTTCCTCCTCCCGGTTCTTCTCTATATATCCCGCTGGTGGTGCTGTACGCGCTGACGGCGCTTTCGCCGGTGCTTTTTATCTGCCTCTACCTGCGGGAACGCCGTAGCGTGTTTGTCGGCTGGCTACTGATTGTGACCGTGGGGTTGCTGGGTACGAGCCTGGGCGCAATGGCGGTTGTGTCAGAGAACCAGATATTGCTGGTGCTGGCGCTCCTCATTGTTATCATTCCGGTGATTCTTTCGCTTTTTACGCCTCTGGGTTTGACCGGTCTGTTCCTTTATAGCGGTGTGCGCCTTATTGCTCGTGAGGGTTTTTCGCTCACTAATTCTTTGGCATTGGCTGCCGGTGTCGCTCTTATTGTGGGGCCGTTCTTTGTTCCCGGTTCGGTGGAGAATGTTCCGTTTGGCGGCGTGTGGGGCACTATTTATTTCTATTTTTCGCTGGTGCTGACCTATTTCACTATCTACGCGGTGGGCTTTACTGTGGCGGCAGCGTTGAACCTGGTAAATTTCCGCCAGCAGGCTGACTATGTGGTGGTGCTTGGTTCGGGTCTTATTGGTGACCAGGTGACTCCGCTGTTGGCGGGTCGTATCGATCGCGGCATTGAAATTTACCGTAAGAACCCCGGCTCGAAGCTGATTATGTCTGGCGGTCAGGGCGCGGATGAGGAGGTGCCCGAGGGCGTGGCGATGACTCGCTACGCTGTATCCCGCGGCATTCCCGAGGCGGACATTATTGTGGAGGACCGCGCGGTGAACACCCGCGAGAACCTGCTCTTCTCTTACGCCTTGATGCCGGAGGTTGCCGAGGGTAAAACCCCGAAAGTTGCTGTGGTAACAACCAGCTACCACCTGTTCCGTGCGTTGCTGTTGGCACGTTCGCTGGGTCTGGAATGCTGGGGTGCGGGGGCTCGTACGAAGCTGTATTTTGCGGTGAATGCTTTTATCCGTGAGTTTATTGGGTATTTGAGTATTACTCGCCGTCGCCACATCATCACTTTGAGCCTGTGCACGGTTCTCTACATTGCAGTGGCGCTCTTCGTGTGGTATTTGTACTCCGCCGATTTGAAGGGCCCGGGCGAACCGATGTAGCCCCTGGTCTGCTCTAATACGTATCCGTGCTCTAGCTTGTAGCCCGGTGCATCCTGCGATAGCGCCTCATGCAATAAAATTGCCCACCCGGGGTTATCCGGGTGGGCAGTTTTATTTAGAGGAGCGATGACCACAGTCGGCAGAGGTTCTCCGCCATCTTGATGCGGCGCGGACGCTCCGCCCACTGAGTGTATAGCAGCTCGGTGCAGACCTGCTCGTAGTCGGCGCATACTTCATCCACCATCGCGACCATGCCGCGGTCAATGACGAACGTTGACACTTCCAAGTTCAGCGAGAAGGAACGCGGGTCCATATTGGACGAACCAATGAACGTGATTTCGTCATCGACCATCATGAACTTGGAATGCAGCACGGTCGGGCCGGGGTACTGCAGAATACGCACGCCCGCCTGTAGCAGCTGCTCATAGTAGGAACGCTGCGCCATGTTCGGTAGGAACTGGTCGCCCTTCTCGCACACAATCACGGTGGTTTCAATGCCGGAGTATGCGGCGTTCGTGAGCGCCTGCAACAGGGTCTCTTCGGGCACGAAGTAGGGCGAGCAGATGGTGATACGCCGCTCAGCATTGTAGATCAAGTAGTTGATGAGGCGCAGGTTGTTTTCGGTTTCAAAACCGGGGCCGGAGGGAATAACCTGAGCGCGCATCCCATCCCCGTGGTAGGGGATGTCGGTGTTAATTTCTGCCAGGAGCAGCTGGTTCGTTTCGGAATACCAATCGGAGACGAAAACGGCGTTGAGCTCTTCAACGATGGGGCCAGTGCAGGAGAAGGTCAGATCCTTCCACTCCAGACCCTTCTTGATGTTTTTAGGTAGGTAGGAGCGATGAATAGCGTTCTGCGAACCGGAGAACGCGACGCGGCCGTCCACGACGAGGATCTTGCGGTGGTTACGCAGGTCGGGGCGCCGCCACTTGAGCTTCCACGGTTTGAGGGGTAGCATGAGGCGCCACTGCATACCCGAGTCGTTGAGCATTTTCACGAGCTTCTTATAGGACGGGTATTTGCGGGAGCCGATGTGGTCGAAGAGTACGCGTACTTGCACGCCGCGTTGGTGTGCGGCGAACAGGGCGTCCCAGAGGACTGCGCTCGCCTCGTCGTAGGCGGTGATGTAGAACTCGAAGTGCACGTATTTAGTGGCGCGGTCGACTTCTTCTGCCATGGCAACCATTGCGTCGTGGTTGTCGGTGTGGAGGGTGAACTGGTTGCCGCCGACCAGGGGGAGCGAGCCGAGGGTGTAGTTGAGTTGGCTGGCTACCTTGGCGGGCTCGGAGAGGTCGTCGGTGCGGGCGAGGAAGGGTTTGTTGTCGCTGGCTTCGCGGATTATGTCGTTCATGGCGTGTTGGCGTGCGCGGCGGTAGGCGGGCAGGCGTGAGGAGCCGAAGAAGAGGAATGCGATGAACCCTACGTAGGGGATGAAGAAGATTGCCATGAGCCAGCCCAGTGCAACCACGGGTTTGCGGTTGTAGGGGAGCCAGAAGAGGGCTACGAGTCGGATGAGGATATCGGCGATGCCGAGTGCGAGGCGCAGCCATTCGGGTAGGAAGTCGAGGTATGCGGTAGTAAATAAATTCACCTCTCTATTATGCAGGTATTTCGTGCGAGGTTAGGGTGAGTGGTTGTGCTGCATTGTGTTGTGATGTGCTGGTATTGTGTGCCGGTGGTGGGGTCGGAGCTCAGCCGGCTTTGCTGTGAGCTTTAACGCTAAAAATGCACTTGAGCATTGTGTGCAGTGATGAAATAATTGCAGTTATGCAGAAAAAGGAACAGAGCCTTCGAGAACGCCGCCGCGAACAAACCTGGACGGCAATCCACGAAGCAGCCCTCAAACGCGTCCGCGAACACGGGATGCGCGGAACCACCGTTGAAGAAATCGCCCAGGAGGCGGGCGTCTCCCCGCGTACCTTCTTCAACTACTTCCCCTCTAAAGAGGATGCCGTCCTGGGTCTGCGCGAACCGGTGGTCAGCGAGGAAATCCTCGAAACAGACCGTGCCCACGAGGATGACAACACGATCATTCGTGTCACCCACCTTCTCTGGGAGGTCATTTTCCAGAGCTTCCACTACGCCAAGGGCAAGGACCCCCGAGCTCCCTATCAGGAGTTCCCCGAGTCCGCGAAACGAATGAAGATGCACTACATGAAGTGCGAACAGGTGCTCACCGAGTACCTGAACACCATCGACTGGGTGGCTTTTGATGCTGCTGGTCGCCGCGGCCCCTTCCCGCGCCGAAACCCGGCTGACCCGCTGACCGATCACTTCCGCGAGCGATCGCGCGCAAAGGTCCAGCTTGCCTCCGCGGTGCTTCGTCAGCTGGAGTTTGCCCGCGACCTGGAAGACAAAGAGGATATCGCCCGCCATATCCGCCAGACGGTGAAGACCTTCCAGTTCCTGCTTTTTGAGCAGAACCGACCGGCAATCTAGCGGCGGTTCACTGCTACAAATGACAAAAGCCCGCCGGAAACCGAATCGGAGGCCCCGAATCGAGGTAACCGAATCCAGAGCCCGGCGGATACTCACAACAGACATATATAGAACGTAACTAAGGATTAAACGATGAGTACAGAGGAAAAGAATCTACCTCAGCCGCCAGCCGGTGAGGCTAAGCAGGAAAGCAAGAACCGCATCCGCGCCATGTTCCTGGGCCTGGTCATTGTGATGCTCATGTCCTCGCTGAACCAGACGATTCTGGCGCCGTCGCTGCCCACGATCGTCGGTGAGCTTCACGGCGTGGAACACATGAGCTGGGTGATTACTATTTTCATCCTGCTTTCGACGATTACGATGCCGGTCTACGGCAAGCTTTCTGACCAGTTCGGACGCAAGCCCTTCCTGATTTTTGCGATTGTCTCTTTCATGGCGGGGTCGATTGTTGGCGCGCTCGCGCAGGACATGAACTGGCTGATTTTTGCTCGCGCCCTGCAGGGTCTGGGTGGTGGTGGCCTGATGATTCTTTCTCAGGCGGTGATTGCTGATGTGATTCCTCCCCGCGACCGAGGCCGCTACATGGGTATTATCGGTGGCGTTTTCGCGTTCTCGTCGGTGGCTGGTCCGCTGATTGGTGGTTGGATTACTGAGGGCCCGGGTTGGCGTTGGGCGTTCTGGCTGAACCTGCCGCTGGCTATTCTGTCGATTCTCGCGGTGATTTTCTTGCTACCGCACCGCCCGTTCCGTAATCGTGAGAAGCACAGTATCGACTACCTTGGTTCGCTGATTCTGATGGCGGGTACGAGCGCGCTCGTGCTTGCCACGATTTGGGGCGGCAACCAGTACGAGTGGACCTCGCCGCAGATTATTGGTCTGCTGATTTTCTCGGTGGTTGCTGCGCTGGTGTTCATCCCGGTGGAGAACCGTGCGGCTGAGCCGATTATGCCCATGTACCTGTTCAAGAACCGTAACTTCCTGCTGACTCTGGGTGCTTCGCTGGCGCTGGGTGTGGCGATGTTTGGTGCGGTGGAGTACATCCCGACCTATCTGCAGATGGCGCTGGGTGTGAGTGCTACGGTGGCTGGTCTGCTGATGATTCCGATGATGGGCGTCATGCTGGTGGTGTCGATTGTGACGGGCCGCCTGGTGTCGAAGACTGGCCGCTATAAGGGCTATGTGACGACCGGTACCGCAATTGTGGCGTTGGGCCTGTTCCTGCTGTCGACCGTGACTGTTGAGACTCCGACCTGGCTGTTCTGTATTTACCTTGCGGTGATGGGTGCCGGTCTGGGTATGTCCATGCAGTTCTTGACTCTGATTGTTCAGAATGCGTTTCCTGTGACTGTTGTGGGTACTGCGACGGCTGCGAATAACTTCTTCCGTCAGGTGGGTGCTACTGTGGGTGCCTCGCTGGTGGGTGGTCTGTTTACCTCGCGTCTGACGTCGCTGATTTCTGAGCGTATGCCGCAGCAGGCGCTGCAGTCTTCGGGTAGCCATGCGTCTTCGTCTCTGACTCCTGAGCTGGTGGCGTCTTTGCCGGAGCCGGTGCACGGCATCATTGTGAATGCGTATAACGATGCGCTGATTCCGCTGTTCCTGTACCTGGTGCCGCTGGGTCTGGTGTCTACGCTGCTTCTGTTCTTCATTCGTGAGGATGCGCTGGCGACGACCCTGGAGACTGAGCCGGCTGTTGATATTGCCCGTGCGGCGACCGGTGCGATTCCGGTGATTACTCCGGAGATGGCGGCGAAGGATGCGCAGGCTCTGAAGAGCATGCAGGGTCCTAACCGCAGGACGATTGCTGAGTCAGTGAGCTCGGATGCTTCGCATGAGGCGGGCTCTTCGGAGGATGGCGGCTCCTCGCGTTCTTAGAATGAGGGATAACGAAAAGGTGCGCGCCGGAGGCGTTGCCTTCCTATATAAGCGGCGCCCCGGTGCGAGTCGTGTGCTCGTGCCGGGGCGCCGTTTTTGGCTGAGTTGCCTTAAATAGCGCGCTTAAGAGGTGTGCCTTAGTGCTTGGTTTAGGGGTTGGAAGTGTTGGTTTAGTCCCTTAAATAGTGGGTTTACGTGGTGTTTTGCCCCATTAAAGCGCTTATCGAAAAGGTTATTACGTCCCTATGTCGAGAGAATTGTTTCGGATGTAAAATTTTCGTAAAAATTGTTAATCCGCCCCTTTTCCCCGGTATTCCGGGGCATTTTTTTACCCAGCTCCCTTTTAGCTTGCATACAGGCTGTTCTAAGGGGTGAAAGTGCCCAATGTGGGTTTGGTGGAAGTGTTACAGGCTATATAAGATAAAGTACATATGCTCCTAGTGACAGTCATCACGAAGCAGTGCGCTAGGACAGCATGACACACATGCCTTAACACCGACATCTACACAAGGAGGGGAACCGTCCCATGTTTAGGTACATCCTCCAGCGATCGCTGACGTACCTCGTCATGGTCTTTATTACGACCACGATGGGTTACTTTGCAGCGGTTACTGCCCTGAAGCCTGCCCTCTTGGAGCAGGAAAAGGTTCCGAAGCCTAGCCCCGAGCAGGTGAACCGTAACTTCGCATCCCTGGGTCTCGATCCCGAAATGAACCCCTGGGACCGCTACGTTCAGTGGCTGACCAATGTGGTCACCAAGTTCGATTGGGGCCGTAGCCCCAACGGCGCGTACATTAACCAGGAATTTGGCCAGCGCGTGTGGGTTTCTACCCGCCTGCTGCTGGTGGCTACCATTCTCTCGATTGTGATTGGTATTGCCCTGGGTGTGTACTCGGCAGCTCGCCAGTACAAGTTCTCTGACCGTGTTATCACCGGTTACTCCTACCTGGTCTACATCATCCCCGCTCCCGTTGCTTACTTCGTGGTGCAGCAGGGCGCGACCACTATCAACAACATCGCCGTTGCTAATGGTGGAGAGAAGATTTTCTATGTGACCGGTATTTCGACTCCGGGTCTGACCGGATTCTGGGAAATCACCATGGATATGGCGGCGCACTACGTCGTGCCGACCTTCTGTATGACCATCTTCGGTTGGGCTGGTTACCAGATTGCACAGCGTCAGTACCTGCTCGATAACGTGAACGCTGACTTCGTGCGTACCGCTCGTGCTAAGGGCTTGACCCGTAACCAGGCGATTACTCGCCACGCACTGCGCGTCTCCTTCATCCCCGTGGCACAGTCCATCGCGTACCAGATTCCGATGATTTTTGCGGGTGCATTCTTCGCCGAGACCGTCTTTGCATGGCCCGGTATCGGTAAGTGGTCGATTGACTCCATTTCCGCGCAGGACGTGAACGCTGCGACCGTGACCCTCGCGTACGGTTCTGCACTGTTCGCTGTCGGTGCGATCATCGCTGATATCGCTACCACCATCGTCGACCCCCGAGTGAGGATCTCATGAGCCAGGTAACTGCAACTTCCTCCGTACCGGTGGTACAGGAGAACGGTGACTTCAAGGTCATCAACAAGAGCGTTATTATTCTGCGCCGCTTCCTGCGTAACAAGGCTGCAGTCTTCGGTCTGTGCGTGTTCATCGGCATGGGTCTGTTCGGTCTGTTCGGTAAGTACCTGACCAAGTACAAGCCCAACGACATTGACTACATGGCGCTGGGTGAAGGCCCCTCGGCCGAGCACTGGTTCGGTACCACCATCGCGGGTAATGACGTGTTCGCCATGATGTCTGAGGCCGTCTGGACCTCTCTCCAGATTGGTGTGGTCGTCGGTTTGGCCACTGTGTTCATCTCCGCAGTTTACGGTTGTGTGATGGCGTACTTCGGTGGCTGGATTGACAAGATTATGCTGTTCATCCTCGAGACCCTGATCATGGTTCCCTCGCTGCTGATTCTGGCAATTCTGATTAACGGTCAGGTTGGTAAGCAGATTCAGAAGAGCGTCCCCACCTGGGTTCTGCTCTCCGCTGTGCTGATTGCCTTCGGCTGGATGGGTAGCGCCCGTGTTATTCGTGCAATGGCGCAGTCCCTCATCAACCGCGACTTCGTGAAGGCTGCACGCTACATGGGTGTGCACCCCTTCAAGATTGTGATGCGCCACCTGGTTCCGAACATTGGCTCCCTGCTGGTTCTGAACTTCACCAGCGGCATCATGGGCGCTGTGCTCTCTGAGGTCGCTTACTCCTTCATCGGCATCGGTATTAAGTACCCCAACTACTCGCTGGGCTCGCTGATTTCGGATGCTTCGCAGCAGATTAACACCCTGCCGCACATGTTCTGGTTCCCGGTTCTGTTCTTCTTCCTGCTGGTTGGTCCGCTGGCCCTCATGAACGACGGTCTGCGTGACGCATTCGACCCGACTTCGATGTCGGTCGGTAAGATCAAGAAGTCCAAGAAGAACGAGAAGGCAGAGGCACCCGCTGCCGCTGCAAAGGAGGCGAAGAACTAATGAGTACCTCTCCCGTTCTGAGCGTTAAGGACCTCAACGTCCGCTTCAACACTGAGAATGGCGTCGTGCACGCTGTTCGCGGTGTGAACTTTGACCTGTACCCCGGTAAGACCCTGGGTATTGTGGGTGAGTCCGGTTCCGGTAAGTCCGTTGCCTCCATGGCAATCATGGGTCTGCACCCGACTACCGCTGACATCACCGGTTCGGTCAAGTACAACGGCACCGAGCTGCTGGGCTTGAGCGATAAGGAAATGTGCGCATACCGCGGCAAGGAGATCTCTATGATCTTCCAGGATCCGCTGTCCTCTCTGACCCCCGTGTACACCATTGGTGATCAGATTGCTGAGGTGCTCAAGGTCCACAACAAGGGCATGAGCAAGCAGGCTATCAAGGACCGCTCCATCGAGCTGATGCGTATGGTGGGTATTCCTTCGCCGGCTGACCGCCTGCGTTCCTTCCCGCACGAGTTCTCCGGTGGTATGCGTCAGCGCATCATGATCGCTATGGCGATTGCGAATGACCCCCGCGTGCTCATCGCCGATGAGCCCACCACCGCACTGGATGTGACCATTCAGGCGCAGGTGTTGGAGGTTATGCAGAAGGCCCAGGAAGAGACCGGCGCAGCGACCATCATGATTACCCACGACCTCGGTGTTGTGGCTGGTATGGCTGACGACATTCTGGTGATGTACGCCGGTAAGCCGGTGGAGATTGCGAAGGCAGAAGACCTGTACAAGCATCCCTCCCACCCGTACACCATCGGTCTGCTGGGTGCGGTCCCGCGTGTGGACCGTTCCGAGAAGGTCTCCCTGGTTCCGATTGAGGGTACCCCTCCGAACCTGATTAACCCGGTGACCGCGTGCTCCTTCCGCCCGCGTTGCCCCATCGCTAAGAGCGGTGGCCAGTGCTGCCAGGACTCCAACGGCGAGCCCGATCTGCAGCTGCTGGAAGGCGTTGGCGAGGGCCACTACTCCTCCTGCACCATCTCTCAGGAGCTGGTCGGTAAGACCGCAGACGAGCTGTACCCGGTTCCGGAACCCCCGGTATCGAAGTACGACGGTATTCCGCGTGAGGAGCGTGCCCCCGTCCTGGAGGTCCGCAACGTCAAGAAGCACTTCCCGCTCATGAAGGGTGCGCTGATTAAGCGCCGCGTGGGCACTGTGAAGGCTGTGAACGGCCTGTCCTTCGATATTCGTGAGGGCGAGTGCTTCTCCATCGTGGGTGAGTCCGGTTGTGGTAAGACCACCACCCTGCTGGAAATCATGGAGTTCAACAAGAACACCGACGGTGAGATTCTGATTAACGGAACCTCCACCAAGGACGGCAAGTCCGCAGGTGAGATTCTTGAGCTGCGTAAGAACCAGCAGATGGTGTTCCAGGACCCCACCGGTGCTCTGGATCCGCGCTTCACCGTTTACGAGGTGCTGGCTGAGCCCCTGGAAAACCAGGGCATGAACAAGGCAGACATCAAGAAGCGCGTCATCGAGCTGATGCACATTGTGGGTCTGCAGCCTGACCACGTGAACCGCTTCCCGAACCAGTTCTCTGGTGGTCAGCGTCAGCGTATCGGTATTGCTCGTGCGCTTGCTGTGAACCCCAAGCTCGTGGTTCTGGATGAGCCGGTGTCCGCACTGGACGTGTCCGTCCAGGCTGGTGTGATTAACCTGCTGGAGGAGCTGCGTGCAAACCTGGGCCTGAGCTACCTGATGGTTGCTCACGACCTCGCGGTGATTCGCCACGCATCCGACCGCGTTGCAGTGATGTACCTGGGTCGTATTGTTGAGATTGGTGACGTCGACCAGGTGTTCGACAACCCGATCCACCCGTACACCCGTGCACTGCTCTCGGCAATTCCGGTTCCGGATCCCGAGGTTGAGGCAAAGCGCCACCGCATTATGCTTGAGGGCGACCTGCCCACTCCGGTGAACGCGCCTAAGGGCTGTGGCTTCTCGAGCCGTTGCCCGGTCTTCAAGCTGCTGCCTGAGGACAAGAAGCGTCGTTGCCTGGAGGAGATGCCGGAACTGACCCCCGTTGAGGGCCAGGATCACGGTTATGCTTGCTACTACCCTGAGGCTGAGGCCGCTACGGTGTAGCTCTAGAGTCGGCTGAATAAGTCGCATGTGTGCCGAGGGGCGAATATTCGTTGAATATTCGCCCCTCGGGTTTTTTATGCCCGGTATCGGCGGGCTTGTACGTTGTTCGAGATTGTCACCTAGTGAGACGGTGGGAGCCGCAGAATGTGGCGCTAGGCACTGAAATACTCCAGGAAACAGGCAAAACTACACTGAATAGGTATAACCTTTCTCACCATTCAAGATATGAATATTTATGGGCGGGCTTTCCTGCTGGCTGTAAGCCATAATTAAGCCATGGGCGCGCCGCTAGGGGCGTACCCGAAGGAACACATTCATAGACCGGCACTAATTCATCGCTCACCGCACCCTTTGGGCGGCGCATGAGCAGGGAATCCTTGACGCTTTCCTGCGGGATTATTGAGGGTCAAACGTATAAGAGGACACTCTCATGGAGAAGAATTTCATCCTGAACCGTCGTACCGTTCTCGGTGGCGCTGCAGCACTGGGTACCGTGGGCGTACTGGCTGCGTGCGGCTCGTCCAAGGACTCTAAGGCAACCACCCAGGGTGCAACCGTGGGCACCGATGCCAAGGAGCTTTATGACCTTGGTGAGGCAGCTGTATCTGAGCTGAAGGATGGCGGCACTCTGCGCCTGGCTATTCCGGGTATTGGTCCGGACTTCAACCTTTTCAGCGCGGACGGCAACTCCCTGTACACCCAGACCGCTATGAGCCCCGTGGCTTACGCAGGCCTGTGGCAGGGTGACCCCATGGGTAAGCGCACTCTGGCTCCCGATTTTGCGAAGAGCTTCGATGTCGCCGAAGAAAACGGTCTGCCCGTTGTCTCCATTGAGCTGAACCCCCAGGCTAAGTTCAACGACGGTACCCCCATCGACTACAAGGCTCTGCAGGCTACCTGGGAGGTCCTCAAGAGCACCGATGGCGGCTACAAGATCGCAAGCAGCGGCATCTACAGCAGTATTGCTTCCGTGGAGCGCGACGGTGATGACTTCAAGGTGAAGGTAACTTTCTCCGCACCTTACTACCCGCTGGAGACCCTCTTCGCTGGCATTATGCACCCGGCTCTGCTGGACAAGGAACTCTTCAACACTGGTTTCGTGGACAAGCCGCACCCCGAGTACTGGGTTGGTCCCTTCACCATTGCTGAAGGTGGTTGGAACTCTACCGAAAAGACCCTGACCCTGACCCGCAACGACAAGTGGTGGGGTGAGAAGCCCGTTCTGGAGCGTATCGTCTTCCGTCAGATGGATACTGCTGCTGAGCGCGCAGCATTCAAGAACGATGAGCTTGATGCGATTGGTGCTACTACTGTTTCTGCATACAATGAGCTCAAGGAAGTTGCTAACACCGAGATTCGCCGAGGCGCTCGCCTGTTCTCCGGTGGCGTGACCATGAACCCCGCCCGCATGCAGGATGTTGCTCTGCGTCGTGCTGTGGTTGCTGGTCTGAACCGTGAGGCTCTCGCCAAGATTCGTTTCCAGGGCCTGGATTACAAAGAGAAGCTTCCTGGCTCGATGATTCACATGCCCTTCAACGAGTACTACCAGGACGTTTACCCGACTCCGAACAACGATGCTGCTGCAGCTGCCAAGATTCTGGAAGAGGCAGGTTACACCAAGAACGGCGAGTTCTACGAGAAGGACGGCAAGCAGGCTGCCTTCAAGTTCTCCATCTTCGGTGAGGACCCCACCTCCAAGGCTGTCGGTCAGACCCTGGTTCAGCAGCTGAAGTCTGCAGGCATTAATGCTGAGCTTGACTCCCGTGCTGTTAGCGAGTTTAACAAGACCATGGCCTCCAAGGATTACGACGCAACCTCTTCCGGTTTCGCTCCGAGCTCCCCGGATGCTACCGAGGCTACCGAGCAGTTCTACATGCGCCGTAAGCCCGAGGAAGCCGGTTCCGATGAGATCAATGAGATGATTGCAAAGATGAAGCTCATTGCTGACAACAAGGAACGCAACCTGGCTTGCAACGAGATTGAGAAGAAGCACCTGGCTGAGTTTGCAGTGCTGATTCCGCTCATCAATGGTCCTGAGTACAAGTTCGTGAAGAAGGGTCTGCACAACTACGGTGTGTCCCTCTTCCAGGGCACCGGCATTCACTGGGAGAAGGTTGGTTGGGCTAAGTAAGTGCTCGTCCCTTCACCCACTCGGTGAATAGCCTAGAGCTATTGAAAGTGTCCACCCGGATTATCCGGGTGGACACTTTTTGCATATCTGGAGGAAGCGCTTTGGGTGTTTTTG
>ERZ1674155.43-NODE-43-length-24309-cov-10.328482_pt1 | contig 24309 bp, 20 predicted proteins | sample MGYA00581305_ERZ1674155 | MGnify/ENA primary metagenome ERZ1674155 (study PRJEB41354, sample SAMEA4873344) | human saliva metagenome | biome: human-associated habitat [ENVO:00009003]; feature: mouth environment [ENVO:08000002]; material: saliva material... | reverse complement strand
GCCAATGGCAACATTACGGCCCTTTGGCCGCCTTGTGTACCGCCGCCAACGATTTACAAATTGCTACTGCCGATTGGCTGCTCATCGTATCTTGCGATATGCCGCGGATGCCGGAAAATTTGGTGTCCCAATTTGAAACCATCGCGCGGCGCACGCCATTGTGCAATGCGTTTTATGTAGAGACCTCTGCCAGGCCGCATTACAGCGTGATGTTTATCCGACCGCAAATCCTACAAAGCACCGTGCCATACCTTTATTCAGGAATGCGCAGCATCCGAGGTTGGCTGCAGCAACAGCGCGCGAGGGTTGTCCATTTCCCTCATGAGCAGGATTTTATCAGCTACAACACGGAAAATGATTTGGCTCAGCCTTTGTAGTTGGGTAGGTAAGGGGACTAATATTCAGATAGGAATACGTCATTTGATGATGCTTAAAAATCTTTCAATAGGTAATAACTATCTTGTAATTAGTTCCCTTAGAAATTCATCAATCCGTATATTTAAATAAAATATACGTTCTTCGTTAAAATAAACTTTGGCTTTTTCCCTATCGACTGTAGCTTTTAGGTCATTTAGTCTGCCTAAGTCTAAATTTTCGCTGGTATATTTTCTTGCCAACAGTGCACGTAGCAAATCTCCATCTAGCCCTAAACCTTTAATTACTTTTAGCACCTTATCATTGGCATCTTTTTGTTTGTACGTGGTGATGTAATCACTTAATGCTAAATTTGGATCAAGCTTGATATCGCCGGATTGCACATCGTGTAAAAACAACTCAGCAAATTTTTGATCTTCTTTAGAAAGCGTAGCAAAAGAGTGGTGTAGCTCCTCAAGTGCAGCAGCTTCTTCTATGCCGCCGATGGTTTTAAGCCATTTTTCAAAACGGGCATTCATATAATTTTGATCAATTTTATCGGTTTCGATTTCGTTGATGTGCGAACGCAAATCAAATGGCACATCATCGCTACCGCCACCATTGCCTGAACTTTCTTTAAACAAATCTTTATAACGAGCCAGCAGTTTATCGTAGGTCTCTTGATCGAAATTGAGTGTGGCAGTGATCACGCTGTCGTCTTCCTGTACCACATCATAGCTTGATTTTCCCCAAGAAAAGCCCAAGAGCCGAGCAGCTTGTAAGTGCTCATTGAGCTGATTGAATAGTTTGACAAACTTTGCGCATGAGGTTGTATCATCAGGGTTTTTTGAAAAATCTTCTAATCCTGCCCATTTGAAAATATCGGCAATATCGGCAAAGCAGACATTTATTTTGTCGATAACCTTATCTAAATTATCGACAAACAGCCCCATAGGACGGTCGCCCGAATAAAGTTTTACGGCTCGCTCAATATTGCGTTGCATCGTATGCGGCTTGCGGTAATAGCGGATTAAACCAAAAGGCTTATCGGTTTTGTCGCATAAGCGGTTAGTACGGGAAAACGCCTGAATCAAGTTGGCGTAATCCAAAATTTTGTCTAAATAGAGCGTATTGAGCCATTTGCTGTCAAAGCCTGTCAGCATCTGATCGACCACAATCAACAAATCCAGCTGCTCGTCGGGCTTGATTCTCTTATACGCATTGATATGCGACAACCTATCCGACAAATCCGTTTTAAATCGGGAATAAGTGGCGTAGCCGAAATTTGTGTGGAACTGGGCGTTGTAATCTTTCAAAATTTCGGCAATCCATATTTCCTTATCGTTGCCTTGCCCATCGTTAAGAATATTCGGATCGAAAAGGGCGGTCAGTTTCGGCCAGGGATTTTTAGCTTCCTCAGGATCTTTGGCTTCCTCAGAATTTTTGGCTTCCTCAGCAATTCTGATTTTCTCAGCAATTTTGGCTTTAATTAAGCGATAATAATTGACCGCTTCGGGAATAGAGCTGGTGGCAAAAATGGCATGATATTTTTTGCCTTGGCTGAGGCGTCGCCAATTATCCAGCATGTCGTCGATCACTGCATTCACATGTTCCGGCGTTTGATATTGCACATTGGGTATATAATCTTCAATGCCTTTTTGATATTTGCCGTCTGAAGTATATTCTCCCGCCATCGGCACATCATTCATAAATTGATTGTAGATTTTTTTCTTTTGATCATCGGCAAATACTTCGCTTTCATCTGTTGCTTTGGCTTCTTGCAAAGCGACAGTTCTGCGTAAATCGCTGTCTTTAAAGGTACGGATATGGAAGGGGTGAAAGCCCAGCACATTTTCATCGCGAATGCCGTCTGCAATCGAATAGCGGTGCAATTCATTGCCGAAAACCGTGGCAGTGGTTGAATTTCTCTTAGCGTTTTCTTCTTCAATCGGCGTGCCGGTAAAGCCGAAGAAAATCGCATTGGGGAAGGTGTGCTTAATGGTGAGCAACATATCGCCAAAAGTAGTACGGTGGGCTTCATCAACGATAAACACCAAACGTTTACCACTGATTTGCTCGATGTCAGCCTCATTTACCCCTTCTTCCGCCTTGATATTACTCATTTTTTGAATGGAGGTAACGATTAAGCGGTCGCGGTCTTGTTTGCTTTTCAGCTTGGCGAGCAAAATGGCGGTGTTTTCCGTTGCCTGCACATCATCTTTACTATCAGCAAAATTCTGATATTCCTCCAGAGATTGCTTGCCCAGCTCAATACGGTCGAGCAAGAAAATCACCTTATCCGCATCTTTGCGACGGCTGATTAACTGCGCCGATTTAAAACTCGACATCGTTTTGCCCGAGCCTGTGGTATGCCAAATATAGCCGCCGCGCTGATTGCCCGAAGTCCAATCTGTTTTTGCCACCGTGTCGGCAATTTTGTTGACTGCATAATACTGATAGCTGCGCAACACTTTCAGCTGCTCGTCTTTCGCATCGGCAATGGTGTAATCGCCGATAAACTGGTGCGCCATCGGAATCGAGAGGAAATGCGTCGCCACCTTATCCCAATCGTTCATATACACATTATTGAAATCCGCCCAACGGAAATAAAACGCAGGATTTAATGGACCGCCGGTATTGGCAAAATAGCGGCATTCTTCCGGCGTCATCGCCACAAACACCTGCACCAGGCTAAAAATGCCCGAAAACGCGCCTGCCTCATGGTATCGCTCAATTTGATAGGTCGCTTGGCTAATCGGCACACCTGAACGCTTCAGCTCAATATGAAACATCGGCATACCGTTGATTAACAGCATCAAATCGCCGCGCTGCTTAGGGTATAAATCCGAACGGGGAGAAAAACGAGGTTGTTGGGCAATTTGATAGCGGCTTTTGCCGGCAGAAATTTCCTCACGGTCAAAAATATCCAGCGACACTTCCTTGCCGAAATGACGGCTTTTCTCATTTTCACGCTTGATGGCCACCGTTTTGCCGTTGATAAAGCCGTTTAGCGCATAAGGCGTTTTCAATGCCTGCACCTGCTCCAAAATCTGGTTCATTTCCGTGCGAAGCAACGGCACATCGAGCTTGTCGATATGTTGGTTGGTTTTATTCAAATGCTCCTGCCAGTTGGCAATTAACTTTTCTTCGGTGGGATAGCGCAACACTTCCTTTTCCCAGCTTTTGGTGGCCAGCAAGGCTATCAGTGCTTTTTCAAAATCAGCTTCTTTATTAAACATTCTTTTTCTCCGTAAGGGCGCTACTACAATTTTTCAGACGGCCTCAATCATGGGCAGGAATGCCCGTTCTAGACCAACATCGCCGCCAACAGCCCTTTTTTGAGTTGGTTTAATTTTTCGACTTCTGCCGACTGTAAGGCAATGGTTTCGTCTAATTGGCGAAAGAAATTACCGATTTGAGTTTGTTCGTTTTTGTTCGCAGGAAAAGAGATTGGCATTTCCGCAAAAACATCGTTTTTGATAGAAAATCGGTCAGACCTTGCTCCTGTATCACCATTCAAATACATGAAATGATGCCATTGATTACCTTCAAAATATTGTTCCAAATAAGAAGGTTTAATTTCATCATTTAGACGAAATACATAATAAAGCGGAGACATTACGCCTGTTCTTCCTAGCTTATTTCTCTTTATTGGACCAACTGGAGCGAAGCTAGAAATTCTTGGGTTGTACACAAAATCGTCAGGCTGTACAACATAATAACCACCTATATTTTCTGAATTTGAAATTGATTTATCAAAGAAGTCTTGCTGGCTGATAATTCCGAATTCAGCAGAATTAGTAAAAGTTTCCGCATATTGATAAGCGATATTTTTTTCTTTCACTTTGAAAGCAATCTCCCCCAACTTCCTAGATTCCCACTCCCCCTCAAACCCTTTAAAGCGGATTTTTGGTATTTTTTCACCGTTTGCGGGAAACATTTTTGCCAGCATTGCCTTTTTAAGCTGACGGCTTTTTTCCAACACCGCACGGCTCTCGGCAATTTGGCTGTCTAAACGACGGAAAAACAAACCGAGGTGGGTTTGTTCGGGTTTGGACGGGAAATTAAATGTAATTGCTGTTAAACTGCGCCAATCTGCTCGTGGCATTTTAGTGCCAGACGTAATATTTGCAGTCTCTAAAAATTTTCTAGATTGCACTAATAAATAGGCAAAGAAATTTGAATATTCAGAACTTGTTTCTAACGCCCAAATTTCTCCACTTTTTACACCATCTTTCTCAGCAAACCACCATTTATTTAAATACGGTCGCAAACGACCAAAAAGAATATCTCCTTTCCGGAATAATGAAGTTGTTTGTGTTCTAACTGACGTATCGCCAACTAAAATACCTGAATTGCTAATAAGATTTTCTAATTCAACATCTAAATCATATAAACTTGAATCAACAAATTCATTTCTCACATTCAGAATTTCTCCCAACACCTTTTCTTCCCACGCCCCCGTAAACCCTTTAAACCGCAAACGTGGCTCTTGTTGTTTATCCATTTTCCCCCCTTAGCCTTTCAAAATCGCCTGCCATGCGGCAATGCCCTGCAAATCAAACTCGCTGCCGGTGAGTTCGTCCATCATTTGCGCCAGTGCGGCGGCGCTCTCTTGTTTACGCTCGCTAATGTGCTGATAGGTATCGGCATATTTGTCGCAAAGTGCGGTCAGTTTTTGGCTAAATTGCGCCAGCATGTTTTCAGGCAGCCTGCACATCGTCGCATTAAGCGGAACAAACCATTTTTGGCGGAGCAAATCGAGGGCTTCGGCATCATCCAGGGATTCAATGGTGGCTTTGGTTTTGCTGTGCAGCTCAGCACTGTCTGCTTTAATATCGTCTTTAATGTCTTTTTCTTCAGCTAATAACTCTTGTGCCTTTAACAACTTACTTTCTAAGCTCTCTTCGGGAAATTCATAGCCATGCCGTAATGATTTTAAATAATTGCTCACATTAGTCTTGCCATAAGTTCCATCTTTAGAAGCTTGAATATTTGTCCAATTAACTGCGCTATTTGATTCAATAAAAGCTAATTTTTCAGCCTTTTTAGCCTTGTTTGACAATAATTCTAGGTAATTTTCCAATGCGATTGTTTCTTCTGTTGTAACGCTTGCATAAATTACTTTGAAATAAGCAGCAATTTCTTTAGCAATAAATGCATCATTATCGTCATTGACATAAGGTCCACTTTTTTCTTCTTCGCTCAAATCATCTAAAATACTCTGTAGTTCGGCGGCGATTTCCGCTAAGCGGGTTTCTTTGGCTTTCAGGTTTGCCAATTCCTGAGGCAGTTTGACAGCCTGCACCAATTCAAACGGCAGAATATGCCCCACCCAGCCCTCTTGTACTTCGGCTTCTTTTTTGGTTTTTTTGTCTTTTTTCAGCACCATAAATGGATCAACCTGCTTAATTGCCTGTTTGCCCTCGGTTTGGATCATCTCCAAATCGGCGGCAATGCCTGCCGCATCGGCACGCCATAAGTCATCGAGTTTTTGATAGGCGGTATAGAAATCCAATAAGGGCATTGCCTGCACTTTTTCCCGAATGAGTTCGGCAAGTTGTTGCTGGGTTTGGGGGATATTGAGCGTTTCCATCGGCTCAATCAGCAAGGTTTCCAAGCGGTCGGGGAAATCGGCAAAGTTTTGGGCAAATTGCGCTTGGTAATTCAGCACGCTGGCGTGGCTTTGCATGGCAGCTTTGAGATTATCGGTTTTCGGCTGCACATAAGGTGTGCCGTTATCGGTAAATAAGGCCGTCTGTAAACCGTCAAAGGCTGCCCAATAGTCTGCAAATTGTGCCAGCTCGGCTTTGGGAATGCCGCCGTGTATGGTGGCGAAAATATCCCATTGCTCCGTCGGTTCGGCGGAATCGACATAGCGCGGAATGTTGAGGTTGTAGCCGTTTGCCACAATTTCGGCTTTCGGCACAATGCGGGAGAATTTAGGCAATTCCCGGCGATGGGTCACGCAATCGACAATGCGCTTGATGTCACTTGCCTGCAAATGGTTGTTTTTGCCCACTTTGATGAAATGTTTGGAGGCGTCAATCATCAATACGTCGTTACGTTCGCGCTCTTGGCGTAAAACGACGATGATGGTGGGAATGCCGGTGCCGAAAAAGATATTGGCAGGCAGACCGATAATGGCATCGATATGATTGTATTCAATCAGATTTTTGCGGATTTTCTCTTCTTCGCCACCTCTAAAAAGCACGCCGTGCGGCAAGACGATGGTCATGATGCCGTCGGGCTTTAAGTGGAAGAGGTCGTGCAATAGAAAGGCAAAATCGGCTTTTGCCTGCGGGGCGACGCCAAAGCGTTTGTAGCGGATGTCGCCTTCTTTGTCTTTGGGATTCCACGGCTGGGAATAGGGCGGATTGGACACTACGGCATCCAGATACAGCGGCTCGCCTTCCAGCGGCCAGTCGTCTTCTAATGTATCGGCATTGCGGGTGAAAATATTGCTCGGCAAAATGCCGCGCATGACCAAATTCATACGCGTGAGGTTGTAAGTGTTTTCTTTTAATTCTTGTGCGTAATATTTGATGCTGTCGGCGCTTTTGAGATGTTTGGCAACGCTATGGCCGATGTTGATCAGCAATGAACCTGAGCCGCTGGTCGGGTCGTAAATGCTGATTTCTTCACGGTCTTTGAGATGGTCGGCAATAATTTCAGACATCAGCAAAGATACTTCGTGCGGCGTATAGAATTCGCCCGCTTTTTTGCCTGCATTAGCGGCAAACATACCGATGAGATACTCGTAAATAAAGCCCAATACGTCATAGCCCTGTTTGCCGTCCATTGGAATATCGGCAATCAGCACGAAAAGGTCTTTCACCGCATTGGTTTGGCTGGCGGCGGTATCGCCCAATTTGCTCAAACCGGATTCTAAGGTTTTGAAAATGCCGTCAAAAACTGAGATGTAGTTTTCTGCAATATTGCGGCTGAAAGCGCTCATTGCAGTGCGGACGTTGGCAATATTGAAATCCGAGCCTTGGGCTAGCCAAGTTGAGAATAGATGTTCGTAGCTGATGAAATAACCGAGGTTTCTTTTGATATGGTTGACAAGCTCCCCGTTAGCTTCGGTAAGCTCATCGGCAAAATTTGATTTTTCTAAGCCTTGTTCAAGGGCAAATTTCTCCAGTTTGTCGGACAAAAATTTGTAGAAAATAAAGCCTAAGATGTAGTCTTTGTATTCGTTCGCTTCAATTTTGGAACGCATTTTATTCGCAGATTGCCAAATTTTGGCTGCAAGTTGTTGTTTATTCATTTTTTCTCTTATTGGTTTTTGATTTTATACATATTACGGTATTTATGATTACTTGGTGCAGGCTAGCTATGATAAACCATCAACACAGTGTTTACATAATTTACATCGTAGAGGAAGTATGATTCATCGATGCAATGCAAAATGGTAGGAAAGCTCACATTACACAAAGGCCGTCTGAAACTCAACTTTCAGACGGCATCTTGTATCCATATAAGAGCCGCTATCTCTATTGGCGAGGATGAGATTGAGCTTGTCATCTTTGAATATAAATGATTAGGATAGAACAAGCGTTTGGATTTTGAAGATGATTTATAAAAACTCTTTGAAATTTCTCTACTCTTTGAAAAAGAAAAAAGGCCGTCTGAAAAGTACAGGCTGCTTTTTGTATTTTCAGACGATCTCCGAAGCAGCCTGCACTCAGGTATTTTGGATTGACTAACGCAAGCTATCTGCCAAATACTTTCCGCCAGGCATTCGGATTGATTTTAAATTTGGCTTTGAACTGCAAACGTAGGTTTGCCGCACTGCCGAAGCCGCTTTGTTCGGCGATGCGTTCTATCGGCAAATCCGTATTTTCCAATAAATCCTGTACCTGCCATAGCCGCTCTGTGGTGAGCCACTCACCGAAATTCATACCTGTGGCTTGAGAAAAATGGCGGATAAAGGTTCGGCGGGAAACAGCTAATTTTTTTGCCAAATCGTCCAAGCGGTATGGGGTCGCAAGGTTTTGGCGCAGTTCGTCTAATAAGTGATTGATTTTGTCATCGGCAGTACGGCGTTCGACAGGTCGGTGGATAAACTGCGCCTGCCCGCCTTCGCGGTGTGGTGCCGCAACCAAGGTACGGGCAAGGTCGTTGGCAACGGTTGCACCGTGGATTTTGCGGATGAGGTACAGGCAGCAATCCAGCCCGCCCGCCGCACCTGCCGATGTTAAAAAGTTGCCGTCTTCCGCATATAGGCGGTTGGTATCCAGATGAATTTTAGGGAAACGGCGGACAAAGTCGTCTTCGGCAAGCCAGTGGGTGGCGGCGGTTCTGCCGTCTAAAAGTCCTGTGTAGGCAAGGGCGTAAGAGCCGTAGCATAGGGTAGTGATATGTGCACCACGTTGTACTGCTTTCTGTAAATGTGCGCTCAACTCGGGCGTCGGGGTTTCTTCAATATTGCGCCAGCCTGCGATGACGATGATGTCGGCTTCTTCCATCAAATCCAAGCCGCCGTGTACGGGAATGCTTGCGCCCAGTGCCGTGATGACGTCTTTGCTATCATCGGAACAGATTTTCAGGTCAAAGAGCGGATTGTCCCGATAGGCCGTCTGAAAAACAGAAAAGGGAATGTTGAAGACAAAATCATTCATGCCCGATTGAGCATATAGCACGATTTTGGGGACAGCTTGATTTTGGCGAAACTCGTTACGCTCGTTTTCAGACGACATTTTGGCACTATCCTTACGTTTATTGGCAATATTGCCTATTTTAGCCGATGCACCTGCTGCTTAAAATACGCTCCATGATTTTTTAAGGAGCAACATCATGAAATTCAAGCAATTTATTCTTGCTACTGTTTTGGGCGCGACAGCCTTTTCCGCTTGGGCAGACGATTCATACCAACATATCCGTAACGCTACTGCCAAAGTCGAATACGCAGGACAGACGTTTTTGGTTGACCCGTTTTTCGCCCCCAAGCATTCCATGAACGGCTTTGCCGGTACGTTCAACAGCCAAGCCAAAATGCCGCTGGTCGGGCTGCCGATGAGCGTGAATAAAATTTTAGACGGTGTGGATGCAGTCATCGTTACCCATACCCACGAAGACCATTGGGACGAAACCGCCGCACGTTCCATTCCGAAAAACCTGCCCGTATATGTGCAGCACCAAGCCGACGCGGCAAAAATCCGCAGCCAAGGCTTTACTGATGTACGCGTGTTGAACGGCAGCTCTGTCTTCAACGGTGTAACTATCAGCAAAACCGGCGGCGTACACGGTACGGAAGCCATGTATGCCAACCCTCAGTTAGCCGAAATCTTAGGCGATGCAATGGGTGTAGTATTCCAAAGCAGCGGACATAAAACCGCTTATATTATGGGTGATACTGTGTGGACGGCAGATGTAAACAAAGCATTGAACCGCTACAAACCCGATTATCTGATTATGAACACGGGCTACGCGCTGATTTCAGGCATTTCAGACGGCATTATTATGGGGACGGCTGATGTATTAAAAGCCAGCCAAGTCATGCCTAAAGCCAAAATCATCACCGTACACATGGATACCGTGAATCATACCGCCGTCAGCCGCGCTGATATGCGTAAATTTATACGCGGTCAAGGCATTGAAAGCCGTGTGAACGTTCCGGAAGACGGAGAGACTGTGAGGCTAGATTGATAAGCGATCATCTTTTAAAGAGAATTTGCAAAAATACTGGAAAATTTGGCCTCTCTTTGTTATGAAAAAAGCCGTCTGAAATTTCAGACGGCTTTTACTTTTAACGCATCCACAATCAACTTAAACACATTGGAATGCCCGCGGCGGCTGGGGTAATAGAGGTAAAGCGGTTCGTAAGTCATAGCATACTCAGGCAACAGCTCGACCAGGTGCCCCGAATTGAGTGCATCCGCCACGCTCATATGTGCCACCCACGCGATGCCGAGGCCGTCTGAAACGGCTTGCAGGCGCAGATGGTTGTTGATGGAAAACTGCGATTTTGGTGTGAACGTAATCAGCCCTTTTTTGTCTTTAAATTTCCACTGCATCTCCGCGCCGTGTGCGGCGGAGAGCTTCGCGCCAATCAGGCGGTGCTGCTGCAAATCGTCAATATTTTTCGGCGAACCGTGTTGCGCCAGATAATTAGGCGAAGCGACCAACGCCATTTTGAGCGGTGCGGAAATTGGCACCGCAATCATCTCTTTCGCTACCTTGTTACCTAACCGAACGCCCATATCAAATCCTTCTTTCACAATATCTGCCCAACGATCGTCCACCACAATTTCCAAGCGGGTTTTCGGGTATTGGTTCAAAATCGGCTTTAATTTTGGATACAACACGGCTTCCGCTGCTATTACAGGGGCATTGATGCGAATCAATCCCGATGGCGTATTCAAAAAATCATTTAATGCATCGACTTCTTGGTTTATGGCTTGATAAAGTGGAGAAAGTTGGTCGAAAAGCTGCTGCCCAGCTTCGGTCAGCGACACATTGCGTGTAGTGCGGTTGAACAGACGCAGGTTCAGCCGCGTTTCTAAATTTTTCATGCTATGACTCAACGCCGAAGAAGAAATCCCCAAAAGCTGTCCTGCCTTCACAAAACTCTGCGTTTGCGCCAGCGTCAAAAAATAATTCAGCTCGTTAAAGTTCTGCATTTTCCTACCCCGTTTTAGGTGATTAGTGAATTTAATTCACGACATCATAAAACCAAACCTAATTTATCTCAATAAAAACACGGGCTAAAATGGCTACACGTTTATGAGAACAAACAGGAGACAATATCATGCAAAACATCACATTAAACAACGGCGTACAAATTCCTGCACTTGGTTTCGGCGTATTCCAAATTCCGCCCGCAGAAACTGAACAGGCCGTGATTGCCGCCATCAAGGCAGGCTATCGTCACATCGACACCGCGCAGGTTTATATGAATGAAACCGAAGTCGGTTTGGGGATTAAAAACAGCGGCGTGGCACGCGAAGAATTGTTTGTTACCACCAAAATTTGGGTAGAAAATTTCGGCTACGAAGCCGCCAAGGCCTCGCTGGATCGTTCATTAGGCCGTCTGAATTTGGATTACATCGATATGGTGCTGATTCATCAGCCTTACGGCGACAGCTACGGTACATGGCGCGCGCTGGAAGAATATCAGGCAGTCGGCAAAATCCGCGCCATCGGCGTGAGCAATTTTTCAGCCGTGCGCGCGGTGGATTTGGGGCTGTTTAATAAGGTTATGCCGCAAGCCAATCAGATTGAAATTAATCCGTTCCAACAAAAAAACGAAGCCGTTTCCGCTTTGCAGGCTGAAGGTATCGCCGTGGAAGCATGGGCGCCGTTTGCTGAAGGCAAAAACGATATTTTCCACAATCCCGTGTTAAGCAAAATCGGTGCGAAATACGGAAAATCCGTGGCGCAGGTGATTACCCGCTGGCTGATTGAGCGCGACATCATCGTGTTGGCAAAATCCACCAAACCCGAACGCATGGCGGAAAACTTGAACATCTTTGACTTTGCCCTTAGTGATGAAGACAAAGCAGAAATTGCCAAACTGGACGGCACGTTCGACGCCATCGTCAATCACGACACGGTGGATAATTTGAAACGTATCGCTTCATGGAAAACGGGACAATAACCGCAAACATCACATCCCTTTTTTATAAATTATTTATTCTAGGAGTAAAAATGAACATTTTATTATTAAACGGTGGTAAAGCTTTCGGCCATTCGCATGGTGAGTTAAACAACACGCTTCACAAAAAAGCAAAAGAAGTTTTGATCGCACTTGGACACAATGTAAAAGAAACTGTGATTGATGCTGGCTATGATGTTGAGGCAGAAATCGAAAAATTCTTGTGGATGGATGCCGTGATTTGGCAGATGCCTGTTTGGTGGATGCACGAGCCTTGGACAGTGAAGAAATACATAGACGAAGTATTTATCGCTGGACACGGCAAACTTTACCACAGTGATGGCCGTCATCGTGTCAGCCCGACCGAAGGCTTCGGTACAGGTGGTTTATTGCAAGGCAAAAAACACATGCTTTCGCTTACTTGGAATGCGCCGATTGAAGCGTTCACCCGTGAAGGCGACTTCTTTGAAGGCAAAGATGTGGATGCTGTGTACATGCCTTTCCACAAACTCAACGAGTTCATCGGTTTGACCCGTCTACCGACATTTACATGTAACGATGTAGTTAAAAATCCACAAGTAGAACAATACTTCGCAGACTACCAAGCACATTTGAAAAAAGTGTTCGGTTAATGATAAAACATCAACTTGAAGCGGTGGGCTTTTGCCCACCATTTTGTCAGTCGCTAATTGGTACGAAATATGGCAAATCCGTGGCGCAAGTGATTACCCGCTGGCTGGTGGAACGTGGCATCATTGTATTGGCAAAATCCACCAAACCCGAACGTATGGCGGAAAACTTGAACGTCTTTGATTTTGCTCTCAGCGATGAAGACAAAGCCGAAATTGCCAAACTGGACGGCACGTTCGCCGCCATCGTCAATCACGACACGGTGGATAATTTGAAGCGCATCTCCGCGTGGAAAATGGGCGTGTAAGTGTAGCGAAAAACCATCTGCAATTCATCATATGAAAGGACAAAACATGATTAACGGGTTAGATATCGAACGTTTCCGAACTACCATGGCAGCGGTTGAAAACGACCATGCAAAAGGCAAGGCAGTATTACGCGCCGATTCGCGCTGGGTATCCGGCACGAAGAATGAAATCTCCGTGCGCCGCTTCCCTGCCTTTACCACAGACGAACCGAAAAACATGGGCGGTGAAAACGCCGCCCCAAATCCGGTGGAATACCTGATCAGCGCTGCGGCAGGCTGCTGCTCCATAGGTTTCGAGTTGCAAGCAGCACAAGCAGGCGTGAAACTGGAACAGTTTGAAATATCCGCAAGCGGCGGTATCGACATGGCCAAACTGTTCGGCATGGAAGATGGCTACGGCGGACTGGATAATCTGGTGCTAACCATAAAAGTAAAAGCCGACGCCGACCTTCCTACCCTGCAAAATTTCGCCGACCGCTCAGCCGCCACCTCCCCAGTGTTGAACAGCCTGAAAGCGCGGGCAAAAGTGGTTGTGGAAAAAATCTAGACGACTCAAAACGTTTTCTTGTTTTCATTTTGTTAAAAGCCCCTTTTCTGGACAACTAGAAAAGGGCTTAATCGCTCAAAGGAGTACATGACATGCAACAACTGCACACTCTGAAAGACATCGAACAGTCCATCGCCACACACCCTTTAGTATCACTGTACATCAAAGCCCCAATCTGCGGTGTTTGTACGGTCGTGGCCGCCCAGCTTGACTCAGCTTTGGCAGAGGAAGGAAATGTGTATGCCGTAAAAGCCGATATTGCTGAAATACCCGAAATGGCTGGACGTTTCCACGTGCTGACCGCACCTGCATGGCTGCTGTTTTATAAAAGCAAGGAAGTAGAACGGATGGCCCGCTTCATCCCTCAGGCACAGATGAAGCAGACATTGGCAAAATGGACAAAAGTAGCAGAAAGCGGACATCAGTAACCGGTTTATCAATGTTTCAGACGGCTGCGGCCTTGATAATGATGCAAGTGGTCAAGTTTTTAAGATGATTTGCAAAACACTTAAAAATTTGACCGCTCTTTATTATGAAAAAGGTCGTCTGAAACGGTTTGTAGACTGAGATGATTATTGATGAAACGCTGTGATTTGTACGCTAAAACCATCTTCTGAAAATTCCCTTTGACATTCTCCATCTTTCCCAATAAAATGCGTTCAAATCTTTAAACATATAAACTCAAGAAGCCGAATATGCCGCAACAAACCATGAATTTAATGCGCGAGTGCATTCCCATTTTTACTGTGTTGAGCGATGAAAACCGCCATCAAATCCTGCGCGTACTGTGGGAACACGGTAAGATGAATGTGAATGAGTTGACCGAGCATCTGCATCTGTCGCGCCCTGCGGTGTCGCATCATTTGAAAATCATGCTGCAAGCCGGAGCGGTGGCAGTGGAGCAGGTCGGCAAAGAGCGGTTTTACAGTATTGCCATGGCGGATGCGGTGGCGAGGTTGAAACAGCTTGCCGATTTGATGGCACAAAATTGCCCGCTTTCAAAATAGGGTTATCCATTAACCCTTTATTTTTACCCAAATACGTTTACATTTTTAAACTTATCAACTTAAAGGAACGATTATGTTATTCACGCCATTCACTTTTCAAAACGGCAAAACCGCCAAAAACCGTATCTTCAAATCCGCCATGGAAGAGCAACTTGCCCAAAATGACCAGCCGTCTGAAAAACTCGTCCGCCTGTACGGCACTTGGGCGCAAGGCGGCGCAGGCGTGTTGGTGACGGGCAATGTGATGGTCGCCGAAAGCGGTAAAGGTTCGATAAACGATGTGGTGATTTCAGACGGCCGCAGTCTTGAGATGCTGAAAAAATGGGCGAAAGCCGGCACACAGAATGACACATTACTCATCATGCAAATCAACCATGCGGGCAAACAGTCGCCTGCGGTGATCAATAAAACCCCACTTGCGCCTAGCGCCGTGCCGTTGGTGGGCATGGACGGCTTCATCAATCCGCCGCGCGAATTGACTGCCGATGAAATCAACGGGCTGATTCAGCAATTCGTGCAAACCGCGAAAATTGCCGAGCAGGCAGGCTTTTCAGGCGTACAAATTCACGCCGCGCACGGCTATCTCATCAGCCAATTTCTCTCGCCGCACCACAACCGCCGCCAAGACCAATGGGGCGGCAGTTTGGAAAACCGTATGCGCTTCCTTTTGGAAACCTACACCGCTATTCGCGCCGCTGTGGGCAAAGATTTCTTGGTGGGCGTAAAACTCAATTCGGCAGATTTCCAAAAAGGCGGATTTGACGAAAGCGAATCGGTGCAGGTGGTGCAAAAACTGTCGGAAATGGGCATTGATTTTATTGAAGTTTCCGGTGGCAACTACGAAAGCCCGCAAATGCTCGCCGCCAAAGACAGCACCCGCAAACGCGAAGCCTTCTTCATCGATTACGCCGAAAAAGCCCGTGCAGTTAGCCAAGTTCCTTTGATTATTACCGGCGGCTTCCGTTCACAAAGCGCAATGGAAGATGCCTTATCCAGCGGTCATTTGGATTTGGTCGGTGTTGCTCGTCCGTTTGCCTTAGTCCCTGATTTGGCAAACAAAATGCAAAACAGCACCTACCAAACCGTGCAAACTGACCGCATCAAAACTGGTGTAGCATTTGTTGATAAAAAAGCGGGCGCGATGCTGGAGATGAATTGGTATATGACACAAATGGATTTGATCGGACAAGGCAAACAGCCTGATCCTAAACTGTCAGCGTGGAAAGTATTGCTGAAAACTTTGTGGGAAAACAGCAAAGCAGGGTTAAGTACGGGTAGAGCTTGATGGAGCAAGCAGGGATTTGAAGGAGGATTAAATTTTAAAATTTAACCGTATATAAAAGCATGGAATATAAATAAATTGATACTAAAAAACCGTTTGAATCTTTAAGTTCAAACGGTTTTTTAGATTTACGGTAGAGGCATTAATACAGAAAAAGCCTTGTTTTATTTGAGATTTAAAATAAAAAACATAAACAATTAGTAGGTTTAAAACTAGCGTATTGGGAGCTTTATAGTGTGTCGATGTGTGAATTAGGTAATAGATTGTGATCATTGTAAATGAGCCACATCGTTAAGCTGCTCAATATGAAAACCGCTTTCACTATCGTATTTCACAATACTGATCGAAGTGTTCAACAATGACACGGATTTACCCTCATCACGATGGTTTTCCCAAGTCGCTCCACCTAGTAAGGACAATAAGAGACGCAAGGTATGGCCATGCGATACCACTAAAATATTGGCTCCCGATTGATGTACTTTAATGATATCGTAAAGGGCGTCCATTGCACGTACTGCTAATTGTTCAAAGGTTTCGCCACCATTGCTTAATGCTTTATAAGTTGTTGGATCATTGGTCAGTTGTTTGAATTCGGCTAGCTTCCGCAGGTCAGTGATCTGCATGCCTTCCCAACTTCCAAATGATTGCTCATTTAGTCCACAGTGCTGAAAAAGAGGAATAGGACGCTGACCGATAATATGGCCAGCCGTATCAATGGCGCGTTGTAAAATACTGGAATAAGCAGCGGTAAATTCTACTTGTTGTAGCGCCGCCCCGGTTTTCTGAGCTCCTGCAATCCCTTGTTCGGTCAGTGGTGAATTGCCTGATCCCTGCAAAAGCCCCTGTTCGTTCCATTGGGTACGGCCATGGCGAATAAAATAAAATGTGAGCTGTTTTGACATCATAGTTCCTTGGAGAACGGGAAGTATAGGGTATAACTAACTTATGATGCAAAGGCCGTCTGAAACGATAATTTCAGACGGCCTTTTTACTTTAACGTGTGCCGTTTAGATACGGTCGTGCTTGGAGGATAACAAGCTTACCGTTGTCAAACGCCCATTCGATGTCCTGTTCACCATTTGCAAATAGCTGTTTGATTTGTTGGCCGGTTTGGTCAAGGCGACGTATTTGTTCTTGATTCATTACATTGCCACTGGTTACAGGCACCTCGCGTACTCCACCGTTTTTATCCAGTTGCAATGCTGTGGTTTCATTAGAGGAGCTGAGACGTTGTACAGAATCATTGCGACGGTTATAGACTACCTGTTCGGCTACCCGTTTACCTTCAACGACACGAATACCCAACCCACGTTTGGCGGCAATGTAGGAGCTGTTTTTCTGAGCAATATCATAGGGATTGATGGTAACCAGTACACCGGAGAGATCTGCATTGATGCTTTGTTGCACAAAGACACTCATTTTCACGCTATCGTGAGGCAATCCGGCAATACGGCGGGCTTCGTATGCACTGTAATTGAAGACGGAAGCCCAAGATTGCTTCACTGCTTCGGCCAATGCGTTTTCATCGGTAACATTTGGCACGGTGGTGTACAGCCCTGCGCCGCTGAAATTGGGCAGGTCTTCGGAATTAGAGGAGCTACGGACAAACACGCCTTTGCTGTTTAATTGATTGCGCCATTGTTCAGTCCATCTATGTTTCCATTCCGACGGGATTTCGGCATCGGTAATTTTTTTCTGCAGCGTGAGTAAAGCAGTACGGCGCTTGCGGTTGTCTCCATCACTTTGCGTTTCGATTTGTGTCAGTGTTGTCGCGTTAATACCCAGCCTATCCATCATGGCTTTATAGTAGGCAAACGGAATGCAGAATCCATCAGGTACATTACTACCTTCAATATGGGCGCGGATATGGCCGAGGTTGGCAGCCTTACTACCGCAGTAACGGCTGTCATCACGGCGCAGGTTTGCCAAAGCCCTAAGGCCATAATCGGAAACATCGGGTTGGGGCAGGGTAAGGCCGTCTGAAAAGCTTTTGCTGGTAGTATTCCGGTTGGTTTGGGCAATTAGGTATTGTTTAGCAGTCGCTTCAAATTCGATACGACGGCCAATATATGGGGCTAGGATTTTTTCTGCGTCTTTAAGGTAAATATTGGGAATCCCCCAGCCGCGTGCCAGTACATTCACATGCGATAGTGCAGTAGATGGTTTCTCACTGATGATCCCTGCCACAGGTGGCAGTTCTAGGGGAACCTCTTTCAAAATAATAATATCGTCGGCGCCAACATTATAAAGATCATCTTCTTTGGCAATAACGCGTAATGTGCCTATCGCTTTGCCTTGGTTTAGAGGCAGATAGGGGAAATTCTTAATCAAACTTTCTTGTGTAATAAAAGGAACTTTGCTTTGTTCAGCAACGGTTTCCTGCCATAAAGAATTGGTTTTATAACGCAACGGAGCGTAGAAACTGTCTTTCAGACGGCCTGCCGCCAATTTCAACAATTCAGGCGTGATTTTATCTCCTTCCCAAAACTCATAAACATATTCCTGAGTACTATTCTGCCAACTGATAGTACCAAACAGATAACGCCGATTAGGACTACGGTATTGTTGATTCAATTCAGATTTTGACAGCATGGGTTTCAAGATAGTAGCCAGATAGTGCTCGTGCAGCCGAAATTTGGGAGTATTGATGTAGTCGGTACGGTTATCATCTTCACGATCGATGAGAAAGAGGATATGAGGAATTTCATATTCACTACCTTGCTCATAGATACGCGAAAGTAAGTCAAAATCAGCCTGACTTTTGATTGCAGATAACACAGGAATTTGTGTTTTAATTGGAGTGGCTGTTGGTTGACGCTTTTCAGACTCGTAATAAGAAGGCTTACGCGCCGTTGGTGCAGCCGTGTCGGCTGTCTCAGCTTCAGGACGGCAGGCTGAAAGTAAAAGCAATATTGGGAGGCAAAAAGCAGGCTTCATGATGTTGTCGGTTATCTAAATCAAATGAAAAGCAATATATTTATGGTAAAAATATGTATTGTGTTCTTTCCGTCGGGAGGACATATGCTGCCTACGCGTCTTGTGTTCCCAAACAGCCTGAAACCGCAAGGATGGGGCATTTGCGTTTTCAGGCTATCCCAATTTACCGCTGAATCTGCGAGGTAATCGTGCTGTCGGTAATCTTGTCGTCTTCCGCCAGCAGCATGGCTTTGGAGAGGATGACTGAGAGCGTGTTGTCACCTTCAAACGGAATAAACAGCTTGTCGGATACGTCTTTTTTGCGGCTGTCGGGTACGATGCAGAGGTATTGATCATCCGGCAGCATCAGGATGTTGCTGCTGCCGATGTGGATTTTGTAGGTACGCAGCTTGCCCTGTACGACGAGGAAGTTGCCGTCTATGTGGGCAACCTTGGCAATTTTCAGGCGCGGCAGCAGGGTTTCCAATACGGCTTTGCGGGTTTTGGCGACTTCGCCCAAGTCACCGAAGGAATAGCTTTGCCAGTAGCTGTAAAAACGTGCCTCTCCACCGTTGTCTTCCCAGGTCGGGTCATTACCTACGCTGGCCACGCCCACAAACAAATCCACGTCGCGCAACACTTCGGAAAACACGCGCGGCGGAATATCAATTAAGTCCAGCACAGTGGCATGGTAATCGTCGTCCAACCGGTGAAAGCGCACTTGGTCGGTACTGACATACTGCCAGATACCGCTTTCCGTCCATGCTTCTTCGCTATCCACCGCGTTTGTCCAAAATTCGGCGCGTAGGTTGTATTCGGGCAAATCCAACGATACGGTTGCGTCGTCGCTACCGTCCCACGCACCGGCCAGCGAGCCCCTCCAGCCGCGTCCTTTGGCAAGCGTCATATATTGGTGTTGTTTCAGGATGTGGGCGGCAAAGCGGTTGCTGTATGTTTTGGTGTTGATTTCGGCTTCGGTGAGCAGATAGATTTCACGGTATGCCTGTTTCAACGGCTGGCGGATTTCTTTGTCCAGCAGCAGTTGACGCCACTGGGCGATGCTTTGCTGCGTGGCAAGCGCGGGATGCCACAAGCTGACTTGCAGGCAGTCTGAAACATCGGTTTGTGCGCCCGTTTCGTCCACCCATGTTCCGTCTAACCACAGTGCAGCGCGACCCTGCGTATCGTTTTCGTCGCGGAAAAACTGCCATATTAGCGGACGCGTGAGGCAGGACATCAGTCCGTGCTGCCAGTAATACTGTTCGGCGTGTTCCAGCGGTACGCGGTGTTCGGAGCGCATCATTTGGTCCAAGCGGTCGCGTTGGGCGGTGAGCGTGGTGTTGAGGTTTTTTTGTGTGGCTTTGAGCTTTTTCAGTTTGTCGGCATGGTCGGTTTTCACGAAGGCGGGTACGGTTTTCTGCGGCGAGCCGTCGGGTTTGAACCAGCGCAGTTCGGACTTGCCTACGCCCGTTACCGCCAGACGGCAGGTGTAGCCGCCGAAGTCATAGTCGCGGCAGCCTTCCTGCAAGCCGAAGCTGTCCACCGCCATGTCTTCGATTTCGTTGCGGGATACACCCCGCTGCGCAGCGGCTTCGTCCAAATATTTGGCAATCGCGCTTTGCACATTGCTGAACTTAATCCGCAGGCGCAGGCGCGAAAGGCAGGCGATGCCGTCCAGCCCTTTGGAGCGGAACAGCGCATAGAAACAGGCGTTGCCCACGGAAGCATAGCGCGCGCCGAGATTGGGGATTTTGTCGTATGAATGCAGCGCAAGTTGGGTAAGAGTGGACAGGGTGGCGCTGTCGTGGAAATGGCTGCACATCCACACCAGCCCTTTGAGCACGGTCTGGTTGACGCTGCAAACAGGTAGGACATGGGTGCTGTAACTGTATTCTCCGTGGATGACGGTTTCGGTCTGCACTTCGCTGTTGCAGACAAATTCTATCCAGCCGTACAGCATTTTTTTGAACCTGTCCGCACCCAACGCGTCGATCAGCGTTTTGGATTCTTTCAGGTATTTTTCGCTTGGCTTGCCTGCATTGGCGGATAGGGCAAGCGCAATGATTTTGCTCCATATGTCCTGCTGTTCCGGTGGCAGAGCAGCAAGTTGCGGATTGGCGTATCGGGCAAACTCGTCATCTTGGGCGGGGAAGCAGGCTTCGGCGGAACTGCCTGCCAGTTCTGCCAGGGCGGCAAGGTTGGCGGTAGCGGCTTTCTTGTCCCATAGGTTTTCCGCAAAGACGCGGTAACGGTCGCAGGCGTTTTTCAGGCCGTCTGAAAGCGTTTTGCTCGGATTGGGAAACTGTTTTTTGATCTGGTTTATCAGATATTTGAGCGGATAGTAATCTGCCTCCTGCTCGGACAGCCCGTTATCGTCCAGCATGGCGGCAAAAATATGCTGCACATCCTGCTCCGTCATCGGCAACGTTTTACGCGCCAGAGCCATCGCTACCGCTACACGGATGGTGCCGTAATTGTGTATCCTGTCCTCGCCCATATTTTTAAAAATTTTATTTCGTCCCCAGCCGCGTATCAAATCAATGCAGTGGATCAGCAAATCGACGCGGTATCCGGGTGCGGCTTTCTCCACTTCGGCAAAACTAGGGCAGAGCTTCAGGTTTATCGTGTCGTATTCGTGTGAACGGCTTTGGAGCCATTCTTTTTCCAGTGTGTTGAGAAGCTGATTGAACTTGGCACGGTGGCTGTCGGAAATCTGCACGGTTTGGTTTTGGCTCATAGGACTGTCCTTGCGTATCAATGTGTTGGTTATTTCGCTGCAAAGGTGGATAACGTCGGTAAGGGTTTTCTTGTCCGCACTATTCAGGCTGTATGGGGCATCTTCTACAAAGGTGAGGTAGCGTTGCGCGGCGGTTTTCAGGCTGCTTATCCGCCTACTAGCGGCGTGAGTTTGATGAAATTGACGACCAGCCCGTCATGCAGGCACACCATATCGTCCAGCGTTTCCAGTTGGCGATTGTCGGCAAGGATGAAAAACGAATTTTGCTCAAAAGCTTTCAAAGCGACGGCGATTTGCTTTTCCACGTCCACAGGTTGCGGGTGCGTGCCTTTTTTGCCGTGCGTTTCCCGAATCACGATGTCGCCGAGATCGGTGGGGATAACGAGGCTGTGGCGTAAGAGGACATCGGCGGCGCGGTTGTTGTAGGCTGCAACTTCCTGCCGCACGCGTTCGGCAATCAGATCCGCCGCGCTGATGTGCTTGGTTCTAAATTTTAAAAACAGCTCATGCAATACTTTGCCGGCGAGATTTTGGTCTTGGATCGTGATGGTAGCTGCGATCATGGATGACTCCTCCAAACATAAAACAGACAAATCATACTGTTTTTTGATCGTTTCAGACAGGCTGAAAACAAAGCAGCCTTTACATTGATAGATGCGAGTGCAGGTTGCCCTTTACATTTTAGTTCTGTAGGAACTTTGTGAGACCTTTGCAAAATTCCCCAAATCTTTTCATGGGAATTTTGCAAAGGTCTCGACTTGAGTTGAAACTCAAGCAGATGACTTTGTTCAGGAAATATTGTGATGAAGAGCGAAAAAAGGTCGTCTGAAAAACCAAATTTAGGTTTTCAGACGACCTTTTCATTTATGGCTTTACTGTTTATTCGATGACAACGCGCGCGTTAAGCGGCTGGACGGGGCGGTTGTTATGCGAGCCGATGGCGCGGGTGAATTTTTCTGCCTGCGCCTGATCGATGTGGTCGTAGGTTTTCAACAGCAGCCACGATACGCCTTCGCTGCACGGCGGTGTGGTCAGCGAACCGGCAAAGCGGTAGTATTTCAGCCGTTTCGGCAACAGGGTGCTGGCGTCGAAGGCTTTGTCGAGGTTTACCTTTCCTTCTTTCATCGGCATCACGTTCCATATCGGAGCCAGGCGGTCGTTGGTTTTGCCGGGTTCGTACAATACTGCCAATACCAAAGGCTGGCGGTTTTCGTCCAAGTGGACGAAGTGGGCTTCCATTGGGAAGGTGCGGCCTTTGATTTGGTTTTCACTGGGTACGTGGAAATGGAATTGTTTCAGGGTGTAGGTGCGACCGTTCACGCTGAGGGTATTGCCGCCTTCGGGGTAGTTGACTTGGATGGTGTGGCCGTTGTTTTCCACGTTAACCGCGCTCGGCTTGTAATCGACTTTGATGGCGGGCAGTCTGCCGGAGACGGTTTCGGTAATGTTGACGGGGGATTGGTTTTTGCCTGTAGAGCATAAACGGAACTCTTCAGAAAGCTCACCCCAGCTTTCGGGGGAGTCGTGTCCGGTGTAACCCCAATGTGTGTGGTTTCCGTGTGCAGCTGCGGAGAATGCCGCGAAGGTGGACAGCAGGAAGACAGTCAGACGAGGCAACGTACGGGTCAAGCAGGGCATTGCAATATCCTTTCTATAAGGAGGAGGGAAAAAAGCATTGCGGTGTGCATGTGGGATATTGTTATTTTTTATTAAACCATAGCCACATTAAATCGTCAGGTCAAGCCTTCTTTGGGTAATTAATTTAAGGCTATGAAGTTAAAGCGAATTCATTTTTTTCCAAACGATATTATCGTTTAGAAAATTGATAATAATTTGAAATAGAAAACTTCCGTTTTTCACACCTTAAAAATTTAAGGAAGCCGACTCATGAAAAAGGTCGTCTGAAAAACTAAATTCAGGTTTTTTCAGACGACCTTTTTGCCTTGCCTGACAAGGGTTATTTGTGCAGCCCGCATTCTTTGCTGCCCTTGCTTTCCCACCACTAGCAAGCCGTAGCCCATATGCAACCTAAACTCAACAAGGATGTGTGAGAAACGCACGTATGCGGTTCTCAAGGTTTGAGCTAAGAGGCCGTCTGAAAAAAGAAAAAACGTTTCAGACGTCCTTTCTTTCGACAAGTTGCCACAGCAATCAGAAAAAGTAGCCTGCATCACCTTATGCACTGAAACCGCCCAATCAAACTTAGTTCGACAAATATGCCAATGATCTCAAGCGCGAAGTTGAAAAACGCGAAGGCAGAAAAATCAGCAGCCAAGAAGCCGCGATGAGAATCCGCAGGCAGATACTGCGCTGGGTGGACAAAGGTTCCCAAGACGGCTATACCGATCAAAGCGTCATATCCCTTATCGGAATGAAAGGCGAAGACAAAGCCTTGGGTTATACTTGGGACTACCGCGACTACGGCGCAAGAAATCCGCAAGCCTACAATGATCCGAAACTGTTTGAAGCATACCGCCGACAGGACAAACCCGAATACCGCAACCTGACCTGGTTGCACAGCGGGACGAAAGACACCAAAATCAGGCAGGAAGAGCGGAAAAACGAAGAGCTTGCGCTGAACGTTGCCGACTGGCTGATGAGCTTTGTCAACCCCAATCCGAGGATAAAAGCCCCGATTATTGCGGGAGTTGGCAACCTGAAAAACATCAAGCCGGCCGTTACCGGCAGCGATCCATTATTGTCAGGGGTCGGGAATATCCGTATTCCTGCAAATGGCAATGTTGCGAAGGGGGACAGGATTCCGGATACGGCATTGGCGTCGAAGAGTCATCAAAAGAATGATTTTGGTACGTCTAAAGGACAGGGGGCAGGGTCTTCTATACCTGTCCCTCAAGCTATCTCAATAAAAATTAAAAATCCAGATAAAACGATTAGTGAAACTACTTATAAATCTAATCCTAAACATACTC
>ERZ1674155.41-NODE-41-length-25097-cov-35.859915_pt1 | contig 25097 bp, 20 predicted proteins | sample MGYA00581305_ERZ1674155 | MGnify/ENA primary metagenome ERZ1674155 (study PRJEB41354, sample SAMEA4873344) | human saliva metagenome | biome: human-associated habitat [ENVO:00009003]; feature: mouth environment [ENVO:08000002]; material: saliva material... | reverse complement strand
GGAGAGATAATGCAATATAAAAAACTATTCACAATTCCTTTCATTGCACTTTCTTTATTTTCTACTGCGTGCGCTGTGCAAAGTGGAAACGTAGTTGGAAAAGAAAGTGTTTATCCACCAGTAGCAAATTTTCCTTTTGAAATTAAGATAAAACCACTTTCTGATATGGATTATCGGGCTGTCATTACAAATAAAAAAACTAAAAAAATACAAATTATTGAAAGTATGTCACATCCCCCTCTGACTGCAGATCATTTGGTTCAAATACAAGACTTAAATAATGATGGGTACCCTGATATTATTTTAAAGGGTTTTCCTGTTGCAGCGTCAGCAATTAATGGTAATGAACTTTATATGTTCAATCCTGAAACTAAACAATTTGAGGAAACTAAAGATATTACCCAGCTTGGCGAAATTCATGCTAGCGAAAAAAACTGTATTTACGTTGATTATCGGAAAAATTCAATGGAATACTCCCAGGATCATTATTGCTGGCGTAATGGTAAATGGCATTTTATTAAAAATAGGTAAAATATTATGAATAATAAATTCGATCAAGATCGCTATATGAAATTGCGTAATAAGATGATAGAAAACAATGAGAACGTTGTCGATAATATCTATTTAGATACTAGGGCAGTTCCAACAATTTCTGCTGGTGTTGCATTAATTGAACGCGGTGAAGATAAGCGTTGGCATGTAAATGCCGATAGAGTTGCAAAATTGTCTAGCATGTTAAATTTAACTAAAGAAGAAAATAAAATTTTGAATACCTCATTAAATAAACAAGAAAGCCTTTTAAATAAATACCAACCGAAACCAACTGAATATTCTAACTTTAAGTCTCTGTTATCATCAGAGCTTGGAAAAGAGGCTGAGCAAATATTTGGAACAATAAAGTTAACAAAGCATAATGGTGCTTATACTTATGATGTTTATACTCAATCAGAAAGTACAATAAAAATTAGTTTAACTCGTCAGCAGTCGATGGAAATGTATGCTCAAATTGCTCCTGAGTATGAAAGAAGATTGGATAATGCAGTTTTAAAAAAAGTAAATTGCCCTAAAGAAGCTTTATCAGAAGAACAACGTGCGGCTCTATATTCTATGACTTACCATGGTCGGATAGAAAAAGCTAAAAAAGTAGCTGATGCTATTGGCGATTATTGGAAAGGTGAAATTTCAGAGTCTACTTTGCATTCAAGAATGAAACAAGCTATAGGGGCAAATTCTAATTTTTCAGGCCGTGAAAAATCTGAATTGCAATATTTGGAGTTGATTAAACAGCGCTCTGAAAAACATAGCATGGAAAAATCTGATACAAATCTTGCAGAATTAAACTCGAGTCCGGCCGGTAAACTCCAAGCTCTAATTCAAGGCTTTAAAAACGACAAAGATGGTGCGTTCACAGCCAAGGCATTGGCTGAAAATGCCGATGTGGTGGTGAATTTTAGAGATGAGTTGCGAGAAACCTTAAAACAAAATCAGGCTCAAGAAGTTGCTCAAAATACTCCGCAAGTTCAAGAAGAGCGCAGCTATGGCGGTCGTTCGTTTAGTTAAATCCTTTCCAAATTTGAAGAATGCTAATGGCACGTTTTTTCCTTATTCTTTCAATAAATAGTTAAGTATGAATAATAACGAACTTGAACAGGCACATAATCTTTTGCTTGAAACTGCCGAGGTAATGGTACAATTTAGGCAAAGTGCTCATCAGATTGTCCAAAATCTTGAGGATAAATTGGATAAATCACTTTACGATCAACGCAAGATGATTACAGAGATGGTGCGTGCGGAAGTGACGAAAGAAATGTCAAATTCTGTGGCAGGGTATGTGCGTGATATGGAAAAGGCACGCAACCAAATGGCTGATCAAGTACGTGAATTCAATGTATATTTGAATAAGGTAAATGAAGAAAATCAGAAGATTTCTTCACGTTTGGTATGGATTATTTCGCTTGCAATGGCAACATTGGTTATTGGCGGATTGGCATTATCTTTCTTTTATACAATGTTGATTGACCAAAAACGACAGGATGCGGATATGGTTGGTCGCATCAATAGAGCCAATATCGTGCGATGCGGCGATGAACTTTGTGCCAAGACAGGTAAAAGCGTAGAAAACGGTTATCGGGTTATTCAGCATAGATAGCTGAGAAACTAAAGGCTGTCTGAACAATCAGGATAACTGGTTTTCAGACGGCCTTTGTTCTTATAATAGCGGTTTATTGTTTCCACACACCCAGCAACGGAGTTTCCATGCAGTTTTCAGTATTCGGCGAAAAATTCACGCAACACAGCGGTATTTTGCAGTTGATGGACGATTTGGGAGACGCGCTCAAAAGCGATAAGCCCGTCAATATGCTTGGCGGCGGCAATCCGGCGAAGATTGCTGAAGTCAATGCGGTGTTCGCCGATGTGTTTTCCAAACTGGCGGCGGAACACGCGGTTGAAAATATCGGCAATTATTCCAATCCGCAGGGCGATGCGGCGCTGATTGCGGCTTTGACGAAGTTTCTCAACCGCGAATACGGCTGGAACCTGACGGCTGACAATATCGCGCTGACCAATGGTTCGCAAAACGCGTTTTTCTATTTGTTCAACCTGTTCGGCGGCAAATTCAATCTTTCAGACGGCCAAACGGTTGAAAAAGCCATTTTGTTGCCGCTTGCGCCTGAATATATCGGTTATGCCGACGTGCATGTCGAAGGGCAGCATTTTATTTCGGTAAAACCGAAAATCGAAAATGTCGAACACGAAGGCGAAGCGGGTTTTTTCAAATACCGTGTGGACTTTGACGCGCTGGAGAGCCTGCCTGAATTGGAAGCGGGCAAAATCGGTGCGATTTGCTGTTCGCGCCCGACCAATCCGACCGGCAATGTGCTGACCGATGACGAAATGGCGCGTTTGGACGCGTTGGCGCAGGAACACGGGATTCCGCTGATTATCGACAACGCTTACGGAATACCGTTCCCGAATATTATTTACAGCGATGTAACGCTCAACTGGCACGAAAACATCATTCTTTGCTTCAGCCTTTCTAAAATCGGCCTGCCCGGCGTGCGTACCGGCATTATTGTCGCCGCGCCGGAAGTGGTCAAAGCCGTCAGCAGTTTGAATGCGATTGTGAACCTGTCGCCAACCCGTTTCGGCGCGGCGATTGCGGCGCCGCTGTTAAACGACGGCCGTCTGAAACAGTTGGCCGACCAAGTGATTCAGCCGTTTTACCGTCGGCAGGCGCAAACGGCGGTTTCCCTGCTCAAACGCGAATTGGGTGCGTATCCGTTAAAAATCCACAAGCCCGAAGGTGCGATTTTCTTGTGGCTTTGGTTTGAAAACCTGCCGGTTTCGTCGCAAACCTTGTACGAAATGCTCAAGGCTGAAGGCACGCTGGTTATTCCGGGCGAGCATTTCTTTGTCGGCATCGATACGCAAGATTATCCGCACGCGGGCGAGTGCATCCGCATGAGCATTGCGCAGGACGCGGAAACGCTGGAAAAAGGCATTGCCGCGATCGGCAGGGTAGTGCGCGGTTTGTACGATGCGGCGTAAACGGTAAAGTTGACAGCCATTCAGTCAAAAGGTCGTCTGAAAACAGTTTCAGACGACCTTTTATCATTTATTTTTTGAAATGAAATTAATTTTCTTTTAAAATTAACCGTTACGACCGACTTTTGAAAGAAAATACAAATGATTAAGCCCGCTTCCAGACTCAGCATCCTCAGCCTCTCCCTCCTTGCCGTTTCGGCGGCATTTGCCTCAGACGAACCCCAAGTCCGAGAAACCGCCGAACTTGAAACCATCACCGTAACCGCCAGCGCGGACGCATCCAAGGGCGGTTTGATTCCTGCATTTAAGGGCGGACAGGTGGCGCGCGGCAGCCGCGTGGGTATTTTGGGCAATAAAAAAAACCTAGAATCGCCGTTCTCCAATACTGCTTACACCAATAGGCTGATTCAGGACAAACATGCGCGCAGCGTCGGCGACGTACTGCAAAACGACCCGACCGTCCGCGTTGCGCGCGGTTACGGCAATTTTCAGGAAGCGTATTTCATACGCGGCTTTGCCGCCGAATCGGACGATACCATGTACAACGGCCTTTACGGCATCCTGCCGCGCCAATACATCGCCACCGAGCTTTTCGAACGCGTGGAAGTCCAGCGCGGCGCATCCGCCTTCTTAAACGGCATGGCGCCGGGCGGCAACAATATCGGCGGCACGGTATCCGTATTGCCCAAACGCGCGTCCAATGAAGGATTGAACCGGCTGACTGCCAATTACGGCGCGGGAAAACGCGGTGGTTTGGCGGCGGACGTGGCGCGCCGTTTCGGACAAAATCAGGAATTCGGCGTGCGCGTCAATGCGGCGCACCATAACGGCAAAACCGCAATAGACGACGAAAAGTCCAAACTCAGCCTGGTCAATGTCGGTCTAGACTGGCGCAAAGAAAATGCCCGCCTGTCCGCCGATTTGGGTTGGCAGGACAACAAGCTCAAAGCCACGCGTACCAATGTTACCCTGTCAGGCCTGACCGCCGTGCCGGCCGCGCCTGATGCCTCGTCCAACTGGGCGCAGCCGTGGACGTATTCCAACGAGCGCGACTGGTTCGGCACAATGCGCGGCGAATACGATTTCAACGACAACCTGACTGCCTACGCCGCCTATGGCTTCCGCCGCAGCAAGGAAAACAATTCTCTGGCAAACCTGACTGTCCGCAATGTCAACGGCGACGGATCGATTTACCGCTTCGACAACGCGCGTAAGGATAAAATCGACACGGGCGAAATCGGTTTGCGCGGCAAATTCAATACGGGCGCGGTAGAGCACGAATGGACCGCCGCCGCCAACCGGTTCCAATCCTCGCGCAAAAACGCTTACATCATGGATTGGGGCAACCAATATACGACCAACCTCTACAACCCGTCCCGCTATCCGCAACCCGCAGCCGCCAACCCGCTGTATTCGGGCAACGACATGGGCAATCCTGCCGTTACCGGCAAAACACGCTTGACCAGCTTTGCCCTGGGCGATACCTTCAGCCTTTGGGACAAACGCCTGCAATTCATGCTCGGGGCGCGCTGGCAGCAGGTGCATAACAAGGCTTACGCCTATAATACGGGCGCGCAAACCGAAAATTACAAAAAATCGCGCCTCAGTCCCGCCGTCGGCGCGGTGTACCGCATCACGCCGAATTGGTCGGTGTACGGCAACTACATCGAAAGCCTGGGACAAGGCGCGACCGCAGGCTCGACTGCCTCCATCAACGGCCGGGCCTACGCCGTCAGCAATGCCGGCGAATCACTCAAACCCTATGTTTCCAAACAAAAAGAAATCGGCACGAAATTTGAAGCCAACGGCTTCGGCGCGGGATTGGCCCTGTTCCACACCGACAAACCGCGTTCGCTTTACGTTGCCGAAAGCAGCAACACCGCCCGCTTCACTTCCGAAGGCAAAGACCGCCACCGGGGCGCGGAAATCACCGTTTACGGGGAAGTCGCACAAGGTGTGAGGCTCTTGGGCGGCATTACCCTGCTCGATGCCAAGCAGAAATCTACCGGCTCATCTTCAACTGACGGCAAACGCACCATCGGCGCGGCTAAAACCCAAGCCAACATTGGCTTGGAATGGGAAGTACCGAAAGTGCAGGGTTTGGCATTTGACGGACGCATGGTTTACACCGGTTCTTCCTACGCCGATGCGGCCAATACGCTTAAAGTCGGCGGCTGGACGCGCTTCGACATCGGCGCGCGCTACCACACCCAAATCGGCAGGCATGAAGCCACCTTCCGCGCCCGCCTCGATAATGTTGCCAACAAGAAATACTGGGCATCCGTCGGCGGATACCCTAACAGCGGCTACCTGAACGCCGGCGCACCGCGCAGCTTCACCCTGTCGGCTTCGGTCGATTTTTAAGGCAGCAAACGGCAAAGGCCGTCTGAAAAATATTCAGACGGCCTTTAAGAATGTCGGCAAACCCTTTCCCCTACCGCAAAAACAAGACAAGCTCACGACAAATCAGCCGGTTGCATTTTCAGCAGCCTCTGATGCCGTGATGTCTTTACCCGAAACCGCCTTGCCCTAAGGCCGCGTTTTCGGACAACCGCTGCAAAATTCCCCGTCTTCCCGACGGTAGTGTTGGCAGCAGGCGGCCAGTTGTGCCTGAAACCCCTGTGTTTCCCCGTCCCACACCAGCGCGCCGTTGCAGCGTACCGCCAAAGCATCCTGCCATTGCGGCGCCAGCATTTCCGTTTCACCGCGCGAGAGCAGGCGCAAGGCATGTGCGGCAGACAGAGCTTTGAGCACCGCATCGCCGAGGAAATATTCCGCCAGCTTCGCACCCAAAGGATAATGCGGACGAATCAGTGGCAGCGAGGCGTACAGATAGGCTTTCAAATCTGTGGCGGTTCGTGAAACGGCTTCCTGCCTGAGCCGCACCGTACAATCCTGCACCGCAATGCCGAAACGTGCGGTAAACAGCCCGTCGAAAGTGTGGGCAAAACCTGAAAAATCGGGCGATGCACCTTTGACCGATGCCGCCCACACACCCAGATAAACCGGCTGCCACATCCATAAAAGCCAAGTGCGGCAAGCCCAATAGACCGCCCCTGCTTCAGGATGTGCCACGGAGAGCCTGCCGAACGCCGATGCCATGATCTCCGCTTCGCGACTGTCCGCCTCTGTTTCAGACGGCCTCGCATCGCCGTCCAAAGCAGGCAGCGCAAGGGCGCAGAAACGGATGATGTCTTGGATGGCGAGAGTGTTTGGGAGGCTCATGTCTGCATTTGAATTGAAATAAGAATTGTTATATTTTAACCATATCCAACCGGGCGGAAAAGTTGCCGTTTGACAGCGGACGGACAAAACCGGAACAAAGCGGCAAAGCCGCAGGCCGTACAGACAGTATGGAACCGGTTCACACGGTGTTTCAACACCTTAGCGTATCGTCCGCTTTGAACAGGACAAGCCGGTTCCGTACCGTTTTTTTGTTTATCCGCCGGCAAACATCCTCCGCCCCATTTTACCGAAAGGCCGTCTGAACCCGTGTTCCAACTACAAAACGCCTCATTTGCCGTGCCCGGGCGCACCCTGCTGCACGATATTTCCCTCTCTTTCGAACCGAACAAGGTTTACGGCCTGATCGGACACAACGGCTCGGGCAAGTCCACCTTGCTCAAGCTGCTGACGCGCCAACACGAATTGGCCGGCGGCAGGATATTGCTGGACGGCAGGGACATTCATGACTATTCCGTGCGCGGATACGCCAAAGAAGTCGCCTATCTGCCGCAGCACCTGCCGGCCGCCACCGCACTGACTGCCCGCGAGCTGGTCATGATGGGGCGTTATGCATGGAGCGGCCTTTTGGGGCGCACCAACGATGCGGACAGGGAGGCGGTCGCCCAAGCCTTCCGGCTGACGCACACCGAAAAATTTACCGGACAAATCGTCGATACCCTCTCGGGCGGCGAGCGTTCGCGCATCTGGCTGGCAATGTGCCTGGCGCAGCAAAGCCGCTTCCTGCTCTTGGACGAACCACTCGCCGCTTTGGACATCGCCCACCAGATAGAAGTGATGGCACTGGTGCAGAAGCTGTCGCGCGATTTGGGGCTGGGCGTGATTATCGTCATCCACGACATCAATCTGGCGGCGCAATATTGCGACGAACTGGTCGCGCTCAAACAAGGGCGGCTGCTGAAAACGGGCAGGCCGTCCGAAATCATGACGGCGCAAGTGTTGAAAGACATTTACAGCGTCGAGATGAACATCATCGCCCACCCCGAAAACGGCCGCCCCGTGGCATTGCCTTGAAAAATTCTTCCAAGAAGAACACGTCGTCTGAAAAGCCGGAATGTGCAGGTCGGATACCCGTATCCGACAAAACACAGATATTTCGGTTGCTTTGAACGGCACCGCCAATTTGAAAATATCGGATTCGAGAATCCGACCCACATTTTTCAGACGACCTTGACCCCAACCCCCGAAAGACTGCCGAACAAATGTCCCACCGCTTTTCAGACGACCTCCCCCACTTTGCCGCACGGCTGTTTCTCACCGCCGCCGCGCTGTTTGCCGTTTTTTCCCATGCCGCACCGCGTGTGGCGACTTCGGACTGGACGATAACCGAAACGCTGACGGCGATGGGGCATCCGCCCGTCGGTGTCGCCGACAGAAGGGTTTACGATACCTGGGTAAACTATCCGCCGCTGCCTGCCTTGGCGAAAGAGGCAGGTTTGCGCTTCCAGCCGAACCTGGAGAGGCTCTATCAGATCAAACCCGATTTCTTCGTACAATCTTCATGGTATGCCGCCGCCAAGCCGCAATTTGAAAAAATCGCCCCGGTACACGAGCTGGATTTCGGTACCCCAAAAGGCATCGAATACGAGCACACGCTGGATACGACGCGCAAACTGGGCAGGCTTATCGGCGATACGCCGGCTGCCGAAAAGCTGATACGCGACACGGAAAACCTGTTCGCCCGCGCCCGTCCCGTACTCGCCCCCTACCGCAACCGCCCCTTTGCGGCCGTCCAGTTTGCCGACGGCCGGCATTTGCGGATTTACAGCAAAACTTCGCTCTTTCAGGTCGTTTTCGACAAGCTGGGGCTGAAAAACGCATGGACGGGCAAGAGCAACGAATGGGGGTTTGAAAACATCACGCTGGTGGACTTGGCCAAGCTGCCGCCGGATACGGTGCTGATTATCGTCAAACCGCATCCGCAAAATACGCGGCCGGTATTGGAAAAAAGCACGCTTTGGAAAAGACTGCCGTTCAGCAGGCCGGAAAACCGCCGTATTTTCGAACCGTCGTGGAGCTACGGCGCACTACCCTCCATGCAACACTTCACTTTGCAACTGATGCGTTCGATGCCGTCTGAAACGGCATCCGCAAACAAGGAGGCCGCATGGTAAATATGTTCAGACGACCCCTGCCCCCGCTTGCCGTCCTGCTGCTTCTTTTGTGTGCGCTGACGGCATGGTGGATCTTGAAGCTGGAATGGACGCTGCCGTGGTTGCGGATTTTCGACCGCCCCGACACCCTGCCCCTGGACGCACTGATGGTGCAGAACAATACCCTGCCGCGTATGGCGATGGCGCTGCTCGCCGGCGGCAGTACGGCGGCGGCAACCATGCTGATGCAGCAGCTGATGCGCAATCCGCTCGCCTCTGACGGCACGCTGGCAGTCAGCAGCGGCGCACAGACGGCACTGGTGGCGGCAACCGTATTCGCCCCCTCCTTCCTCTCCTACGGCACGTCCGCCGTGGCGTTTGCCGGTGCGGCGGCGGCCTTGGGCGCAGTCTTGTGGCTGTCGTCCCGGCGCGGCCTGCAACCGCTTACCGTCGTGCTGGCAGGCCTGGTGGTCAGCCTCTATCTCGGCTCGCTGACGGGCATTGTGATGCTGTTTTTCAGCGAAGAGACGCGCGGCGTGATGCAGTGGGGCAGCGGCTCGCTGGTGCAGGACAGTTGGCGCGACACGCTGGGACTTTTGTGGCGCGTCGCCGCAACCGCCCTGTTTACAGCCTTTCTGATCAAACCGCTGACCATCATGAGCCTGAGCGACACGCAGGCGGAATCGGTGGGCATCCCTGTCAAAAAAATCCGCCTGCTCTCGTTGGCAGCGGCGGCCTTTTTGGGCGCAAGCGTGGTCGGCTTCGTCGGCATGATGGGCTTTGCCGGACTGGCGGCGGCCACGCTGGTACGGCAGACGGGCGTGCGCACACTGCCCATGCGCCTGATCTGTTCCTTCATCATCGGCGCACTGCTTTTGATGCTGACTGACAACAGCCTGATGCTGCTGAAGCACTATCGCGGCATAGACCTGCCTGCCGGTGCAGTAACGGCACTCATCGGCGCGCCGCTTCTGCTGTGGCTGATGATGAAAACCCCGTCCCGTCCTTCTTTTCAGACGGCCTCCGACACCGCGCCTGCCGCGCTGCATACCTCGCGCCTGTTGCGCCTGCTGCCGCTGATTGCCATTGCCGCAGCGGTATTGGCCCTGACCGTCGGACGCTACGATGAAACCCTGCGCCTGACCATAGACCCCGAATATTTCGTATTCCGCTACCCGCGCGTGCTGCTTGCCGCCGCCACCGGTACCATGCTCGCGCTGACCGGCGTGATGCTGCAAAGGCTGACGCAAAATCCGATGGCAGGCCCCGAGCTTTTGGGCATCAGTTCCGGCACGGCATTCGGCGCGATGGCCAGCGTCATGCTGTTCGGCATCACTTCGGGCAGCGGCTGGTTTTGGCTGGTCGGAGTGATTTCCGCACTGGCATCCTTGGGACTGTTGATGCTGTTCAACCGCAAAAACGGGCTGGCTCCCGAAAAAGTCCTGCTCACCGGCATGGCCATCGCCGCCCTTGCCGATGCCGCCATCCGCATTTGGACGGCAAGCGGCGACTACCGCGTACAACAGCTATTGGTATGGATGTCCGGCTCGACCTATCAGGCAACGCCCGAATCCGCCCTCACCGTCAGCCTCCTCGCCGCCGCTTCGCTCCTGCTCATCCTTCCCCTGCAACGCTGGCTGGGCCTGCTCAGCCTGAACGCCGATGTCGCCCAATCCACCGGCGTCAACGTCTCCCTTGCACGGATGGTGCTGATCGCCTCAAGCGCAGCGTTAACCGCCTTATCCACACTGCTTATCGGCCCCTTGAGCTTCGTCGGACTGCTTGCGCCGCATCTGGCCCGTATGCTCGGCGCACGCCTGCCCAAACAGCAACTTGCCGCCGCCGCACTCATCGGCGCATCGGTTATGATGACGGCCGACTGGCTGGGCAGGCAGGTAATGTTCCCTTACGAAGTCCCTGCCGGAATGATGGCCACGCTCATAGGCGGCGCATATTTCATGATGATGATGCGCAAGCTTTAATGGGAACGAAGATACAAAAAGGTCGTCTGAAAACAGTTTCAGACGACCTTTTTCTATTTCATGCATCGAAATATAGTCAATTAAAAACAAAATAGTACAATACTCAACTTTGAAGGTATGGCATACTCTGCGGACTTAAGGAACAAAGCTTTAAACTATTACGAACAATGCAAAAACATCAGCCAAACCGCAGCAACGTTTAACCTGTCAAGAAACACGCTTTACCTGTGGATTCGCCTTAAAAAACAAACAGGCAGCCTAAAACATCAAGTTACCGGTCTAAATGCCGTCAAATTTGATAGGCAAAAACTGGCCCAATATGTTGGGCAACGCCCGGATGCCTATCTGCATGAAATCGCCAAACATTTTGATTGTACGCCAGCCGCCGTTTGCTACGCACTCAAACAGATGGGGATGACGCGCAAAAAAAGACCACCACTTACAAAGAACAAGACCCGGCCAAAGTAACGCATTATTTGACACAGCTGGCCGAATTTTCCGACTACCAACGTGTTTATTTGGATGAAACAGGATTTGACCGCTACCTGTTCCGTCCCTATGCCCGCAGCCTGAAAGGGCAAATAGTGAAAGCGCAGATAAGTGGAAAAAGATACCGACGCTTATCTCTGGTGTCCGCACAAGTCGGCAACCGGCTGATTGCTCCGATGGTTTATCAAAATACGATGACCAGAGTCTTTTTTGAAGCGTGGTTTCAGCAATGCCTACTGCTCGCATTGACTCAAAAATCGGTGATTATTTTAGATAATGCACGATTTCACCGTATGGGTGTCTTACGGGAAATGGCGGAAAAATGGGGACATAAGGTATTGCCTCTTGCACCTTATTCACCTGAGCTCAACCCGATTGAGAAGGTGTGGGCGAATATTAAGCGGTATCTGCGAACCGTATTGTCTGATTACGCCCGATTTGACGATGCGTTACTGTCCTATTTTGATTTTAATTGACTATAAAAAATAAATTTTTTGAATAGGCAAAGGCCGTCTGAAACGTGGGGAATCGGGTTTCAGACGGCCTTTTTTTTATTGGATTCAAACGTGGTGGATAACCAGTTTTTTGCCTTCGTAATCGAGGACATTGACGTCCATATCGAATAGGGATTTGATGTTTTCGGCGGTGAAAATGTCGTTGGGCGCACCCTGCATGGCGACTTGGCCGTTTTTCATGGCGACAACGTGGTCGGCGTAGGCAGCGGCCTGGTTGATGTCGTGCAGGACGACGACGGTGGTGCGTTTGTACTCGTCGGTCAGCCGGCGCAGGATTTGCATGAGGGAGCGGGCATGATACATGTCGAGGTTGTTCAGCGGCTCGTCCAATAAAACGTAGTCGGTGCGCTGGCAGAACACCATGGCAATCATGGCGCGTTGGCGTTGACCGCCGGAAAGCTCGGTCAGATAGCGGTCAGCGAAGTCTTGCAGGTGGAACTCGGCGAGTGCTTCTTCGACGATGGTTTTATCCGTTTCAGACGGCCTGCCTTGGTGGTAGGGATAGCGGCCGAACATGAGCAGGTCGCGCACGGTAATGCGGCTCATGATGCTGTTTTCTTGGGTGAGGATGGAGAGCGTGCGGGCGAGTTCGGCGGTAGGGGTGGTTTTGATGTCTTTGCCTGCGTAGCTGATGTCGCCGTGTACCAAGGGCTGCAGGCGCGCCATAAAGGAGAGGAGGGTGGACTTGCCTGCGCCGTTCGGGCCGATTAGTGCGGTAATGCCGCCTTCGGGGATGTCGAGGCTGACGTCGTTGAGGATGGGGTTGCTGCCGATGGTGTGGCTGACGTTGCGGATGGTAATCATAGGCGGATTCGAGTATGGAAAACTTGGGGTTTCAGACGGCCTTTCAGCATGAGGCCGTCTGAATTTTATTTCTGTATGGAGTGGTTAGATTTCGCTGACGGTCACAAATTCGGGATTGTCGGCTTGATCGATCAGGAAGGCGCGGACGCGTTCTTGCCAAAGCTCGCCGAATTGTTTGAGTTCGTCGGCACTTGCGCTGCCGCTAACGGCTTTGGGCATGATGTCGCGCATTTGCGGTGCGAAGGGTTGGAGCGCGGCGTTGAGGCTGACGGCAACGGTTTTGCCGGTATCGCGGCGGCGGAGCGCGAGTGTGCCGTTGATTTCGCCTGCACCAAAGGACAATAAATGGCGGCGGGCAAAGCGTCCGGCAGGGCCTACGCCGCCAAAGCCGGTTTCGGGTGCTGCGCCGGTAAGGAGTTGGACAACGGAAGCGGTAACGCCGGTTGTGCCTTCGTCACGCTCGCCCTGCATGAAGGCTTCGATGTCGCCGCGTTGCGGCAGCTCTTCGCCGTAAAGGGCTTTCAGGCCTTTGATGACCATCAGGTAGGCACCGGCGACAGTCGGGCAGGAGTGGCCGCACAGGCGTACGGCATCGGCGTAGTGGTAAGTAAGGATGCCGTTTTCGGCTGCACCGAGGAAGTTGGCCAATGCGTCTTGGACGGTGATGGTCGGGGCTTGGTTGAAGAATGATGGGAAATGTTCTTGTGTCATGAGGGTTGTCCTTTGCGGGTTTGCCCGGGCCGTCTGAAATATTCAGACGGCCTTTGGCATGGATGTTATTTTAAGAGTATTTGTTTGTCCTGTATAAATTTTTCGGCCAGTTTTGTCGCGCCGTGGGTGTTGAGGTGGTTGGTGTCGAAATATATCGGCAGGCCGTCTATGGTTTTATCTGCCGGAATCGGACCCATGATGTTGACCCAATGCACGGCAGGCCGCTGTTTGACAATGTTTTCTATGGTTTTGTCGGCTTCGGCGGAGCGGGCGATTTCGGCTTTTTTATGCTCGGAAACGTATTGCATGTCGAGGCCGAGGCGCTGTTTCAGGTAGTAATGGCGCAGGGGCAGTTGCGCGTTCATCGGCGTGTCGGCAAAGACGTAAACTTGCTTGCCCTGTTGAATCAGGGTGTCGAGCATTTTGCCGAAATAATCCGTAAAACCGGGCTTTTCGGTATGCAGGAACCAACGTTGCGAGATAAAGACCACCGGATAGTTTTCGACCTTTTGTGCGATAAAGCGGTTGTAAGGGTTGCAACGGTCGGCACGGCGGTCGCTTTGTGGCAACATAAAGCCGAAGGCAACGCCGCAGCTGTTGGACGAGATAACGTCGGCGGCAAAGCCTTCCCGTTTGCCCACCATATCGATAAAGGGCGTCAGGTGGGCGGCGTGGGAATCGCCCATCAGCAGGACTTTGCTGCTTTGGTTTTCCGCACCGACGGCGCAGTCGGTTTTGGTCAAGGTATCCGCGCAGATTTTACTTTCGTCAACCGTATATAGGTTTGCCTCGTATGCGGCCGGTTTGGCCGTCAGCAGGTAGCCGGCGGCAGGAATCAGCAGAGCGAAATAGGCGGCGATTACCCCGATGAATTTTGGGGTGGTGAAATTCTTTATCCGTCGCGCCGGTGTTTCGACGAAGTAATAGGACAAAGCGGACAAGCCGGACATCAGCACCACTGCCAATACAATCGCGGACATCGGCAAAGCGTTGTCCATGTAAACATAGCGCATGACGGCCAAAACCACCCAATGCCAGAGATACAGCGAATAGGAAATCAAACCGATAAACACAACGGGCTTGAGGCTCAACAGTTTGGCGGTATTGAAGCCGTTTTGCGTCTGCAGGGTTTTGCCCGAATAAATCAAGCCGCCGACCGCCGTACAGCACAGCAGCCGTTCGATATTGCCTTCACCGGGCAACACGCCGTAAGGAAGCAACAACATGGCGGCAATCACCGCCATCATCGCCCAGCCGACCACAGGCGTGCTGAAGCGGTCGTTGTTTTGCGAGGGCGAAATAAAGGCGAAAAGTGCGCCGATCAGCAGCTCGTATGCGCGCACATAAGGCAGGAAATAAGGGTCCATGCCGAAGGTGGGCAAAAAGACGGACAGCAGGCTCAATACAATCAGTAAAAGAATGAATTGGCGGATGCTGCGTCCTTTGCTGAAGCGGAAAAAGGCAATCAGCAAAACCGGAAAAACAAAGTAAAACTGCTCTTCCAGTGATAAAGACCAAATGTGTTGCAAAGGTTTTTCCGCCGCGTCGGCATCAAAATAACCGCCGCGCCGTGCAAAAAACAGGTTGGCTGAAAACAGCAACGCAAACACTGCCGATTTGACGTATTGGCGCAGGTCAAACGACAAGAAAAAGATTGCGGCGGCCAAACTCGTACACAGCAATACGCAGGCGAAAACGGGCAAAATGCGTTTCGCGCGGCGTTTGTAAAACTCTAAAAACGAAAAACTGCCGTTTTGCATTTCGCGGCTGATGATGGTGGTGATCAGATAGCCGGACAAAACGAAAAACATATCCACGCCGAGAAAGCCGCCGGGCAGCCAAGCGGCGTCGATGTGGAAAATAATAACGGCCAAGACGGCTAAAGCCCGGATGCCGTCCAAGTCGGGACGGTATTTTAATGTCGTACTCATTTTTTGTAATTTTAGTAAATTTAGTGATGTTTACTATGAGTACATGTCAGAAATTTAGTTTCATTTCAATGGTTAAATATTTTTTAACACGGGCTTCAGACGGCCTGAAGCTGTTTGGGCGCGTTTAATTTATTTCTTTTTCAACACCAAATATAAAAATACCAATCCGCCTGCAAATTCGACGACCACGCTCAATACGGCCTGCATACCGAGGAAGTGTTCGAAGATGGTTTGCCCGCCGACCAGCAGGATGCCGCCGACACAAAAAGTCATCGGCAGGCGGACGGAATGTTTGACCGACGGGGAAAAATGGTTGGCCAGCGCGGCCACCAGCAGGCCGAAAAAGCTTACCGGGCCGACAACGGCGGTGGCAGTCGCAACCAGTGCGGCGATCCACAACAGCAGCCATAAGGTATTGCGCGTGTAGTTGATGCCCAAATTAATGGCCTGATTGCGGCCGAGCAGGTAAACGTCGAGGCGGTGGCGTTCGCGCCAGATCACGGCGGCGCTGATGAGCAATACGATTGCGCCGATGCCCAACAATTCCGAGTGGACGGTATTGAAGGTGGCAAACATATTCGCCTGCGCGGCGGTAAATTCTTCGGGGTCAATCATACGCGAAAGCAGCGACGACAGGCTGCGGAACAAAATCCCGAAAATCACGCCGATTAAAATCATGCGCGACAAATCGCGTCCGCCCTGTTTGATGAGCGTGTAAAACAGCAGCAGCGAGCCGCCCATCATGATGACCAGCTCAAAGCCGAATTTGCCCGTCAACGGCAGGGAAGAATAGCCCACGCCGCCGAGCATAAACACCAGCAAGGTCTGCAAAAACACATACAGTGAATCGAAACCCAAAATCGAAGGGGTCAGAATCGGGTTGTTGGTCAGCGTTTGGAAGAGTTGCGTGGACACGCCGACCGCATAGGCGACCATCAGCAGCGCAGCAAGTTTGGTCAGGCGCAGGTTTAAAACAAAGTCCCAATCGCCTTTGACGTTGAGCGTCATAAACAGGGCGCAGGAAACCAGCAACAGCGCAAAAGCCACCCACAACGGACGGCTGCTTCCTGCCATAAAATCGATATTTTTTTCAGACGGCATGAGCAGGTTTCCTTAATAAAAGCCACAAAAATAACACCGTACCCATGACTCCGAAAACAGTCGATACAGGGATTTCAAACGGAAACACAATCACGCGTCCGACAATGTCGCACAGCAACACCAAAGACGCGCCCAGCAAGGCCACCGCCGGCAGGCTTTGGCGCAGCTTGTCGCCCATCAGGCGGCTGATGATGTTCGGCACGACCAAGCCGATAAACGGAATATTGCCGACCGTTACGACCACCAAAGACGTAATCAGCGCCACAATAATCAGCCCCGACCACAGAATCGCCGTCCGGTTCAGCCCCAAGTTCACGCTCACCGTTTCGCCCAAACCCAAAATCGTCAGCTGGTCGGCAATCAAATAGGCAAACAAAGCCAAAACCCCAGTTGCCCACAACAGCTCATACCGCCCGAGCAACACGCCGGAAAAATCGCCCTGTTGCCACACGCCCAGCATTTGCAGCATTTCGTTTTGGTACGCGATAAAGGTGGCCACCGCCTCAATCACACCGCCGAAAATAATCCCGACCAAAGGCACCATCAGCTGCGCGGTCGGCGGCAGGCGGCGGATCAGCAGCATAAAGACCAACATCCCGATCAGCGCAGCAACGGCGGCAACCGACATTTTTGCCAGCAGCGGCGCAGCCGGCAACAGCAAGGACATCAACAGCAAACCCAAAGCCGCACTTTGGCTTGCGCCCACCATCGACGGTTCGACAAAACGGTTGCGCATCAAAATCTGCATAATCATGCCGGCCACGGCCATCGACGCGCCTGTCAGCACAATGGCAAACGTGCGCGGCAGGCGGCTGATGAACATAACCTGTTGGCTGTCGGAGAGCGAAAACAGGGCGGACCAGTCGAATTGGGCGACTCCGACCGACAGGCTGACGGCAAACAATATCAGAAGCGCGATGCCGTTGATAAGGTTCAAATAAAAGGGCTTGTGAAACATAAACGATAAGGTCGTAAAAGAAACAAAGGCATTATTTTATAGTTGTATCGTTTTCAAAGATAACGAAGCAAACGGGCAAGAATGCCCGTTTCAGACGGCCTGATGACCAAAATACAGCTTGGGCAGAGGCCGTCCGGATGCCGTGAAACGGAAGGGGGGCATTGCCGCCCGCCGAAACAACTATTTCGCCGCGTTGAATGCGTCGGCAACCTGTTTGGAAGCGTTCAGCAATTCTTGCGCGCCGCCGGCCGCCAAATAGGTTTCAGGAACAAGGTAAACCACCTGTCCTTTTTTCCAGGCGTTCGTTTCAGCGACCAGCGGATTGTTCAACACATCTTTTGCCGCCTGGCCTTCTTCGCCGATGGCCGCGCCGCGGTCAAGGACGAACAACCAATCAGGGTTTTTCTCTTTCAAGTATTCAAAGCTGATAGGCTGGCCGTGGCTGCCTTCTTTAATCGATTCGTCGACAGCGGGAACGCCGATGTCTTTGTGCAGCCAACCGCCCAAACGTGAAGAAGGGCCGAAAGCCGACATCTTGCCGCCGTTGACCAATACCACCAAACCCTTGCCTTTGCCTTGTGCAGCGGTTTTCGCCGCGTCAAACGAGGCGTCGATTTCCGCTTTCAGCTTGTCCGCTTCGGCCTGTTTGCCGAAGATTTGCGCCAACGCGTCGATGCGTTCTTTGGAACTTTCTTTCAGATTGGCGGTTTCGGCGGTCATTTCGATGGTCGGCGCAATCTCGTTCAACTTGTCAAATGCCTTGGCTGCACGGCTGCCGATGATGATGAGCTGCGGCTTGTAAGCGTTGAGCGCTTCGTAGTCCGGCTCAAACAGCGTGCCGGCGGGTTTGGTCGTTTTGAAATATTCGTCCAAATAAGGCAGCAGGTTTTTGTCGATGGACAAACCGGTTTTCACACCCAATTTGTTTAAAGTATCGAGCATGCCCAAATCGTAAACAGCGATGCGTTCAGGATTTTGCGGCACTTTCGCATCGCCGCGCGCGGTTTTCACCGTCAGGCCTGCGCCTTCGGTTTGGGCGGCAGAAGCGGAAGCAGTTTGGGCTTGGTTGGAAGCAGAATCTTTCGGTGAACACGCACCCAAAGCAAGGGTGCAGCATACGGCTAAAGCGGTCAAACGTAACATAGGGTTTCTCCGTGGTCGGGAATAAAGTAAATCGAAATGATAACTTGTATCGGACTATAAAGCCAGATGCCGTCTGAAAACTTTTGCTTTCAGACGGCCTTTTCAAGCTGATTGCTTAGAAGCGGTAGTTTACGCTCAAGCGGACATCGCGGCCTGGTTCAGATAGGGCGCTGGCACCTGCGCGCTGGCTGTGCGGCTTGTAGTTTTTATCAAAGACATTGTTGACGGCGAAGTTAACGTTCAAATCGTCTTTGCCTGTCGGCTTCCAGTTGGCGAAGATATCGTTGACACCGTAGCCTGCACGGACAACATTCAGAGCTACGTCAGAGCCACGCGAGGTCGGGGCGTAGCCTGCATTTTGGACATAACGTCCGCGCCAGCCGATTTCCAGATTCGGATTGTCGAATTGGTAAGACAGACCTGTCGTCCATGTACGTCCCATCGGGATGGCGGTTGTCACGATGTCGGCGGTATCGCCGTTCAACTTCGGTTTGCTGTAGGCTACGCCTGCACGTGCGGTCAGACCATTCCAATGGTAGGCGGCGTTCAGTTCATAACCTGTGTTTTTCAGCTTGCCGCCGTTATACCAGACGTAGTTTGGCCCTTCTTGACGGATGGCCTGTACATCTTTGATTTGCTGATGGAAATAGCTGCCGGAGAGCGTCAGGGCAGAATTCCAGCGGTAGTTGAAGCCGATTTCCGCATTTCGCGAGCGTTCCGCCTTCAAATCAGGCGATGCGGTAATTGGTCTGTTGTTTACTAAAGCCGCTTCGTACAGGCGTGGGCTGCGGGTCGCATAGTTCAGACTGGTGTTGATGGAGAAATCAGGAGTAATGTCATAAACTAAGCCAATGCTTGGATTGAAGTTGCCGTCTGAATTTTCTGTTTTGCTGCTGGTTTTCATTTTCCAACGGTCATAGCGCAAACCTGTGGTCAGCGTAACCGGTGAGAAATCCCAAATACCTTCAACATATGCGCCTGCATCGTTTTTCTTCTCGCCGCCTTCTCCGTTTGAGCTGCTTTTTTGAGTACGCCAGTTCACTCCGTATTTCAGGGTATGGCGGTCAAAGAGGCGGCTGTCGAGATTCAGATTAGCTCCGTATGTCCGTACTTCGCCGTCCAATTCATAATTTGGATTGGGGACTTCATCACGTTTGGTGTTCAAACGGTAAACATTGGCTTTGATTTTGTCGATAAAGCCCCAGTTTCCGCCTTTGAATTCCAAGTTGGTGGTGTCTTGGGTCAGCGTGCGGTAACGCGGCGCGTTGTTGGCGGTATTCGGAATGCGGTTGCCGTTGGCATCCAAAACGTATTGACCCGTGCGGCGGTCGGTTTGGAAGACTTGCGAGAAATCGAACTCTTCACGCAGAGCGCGTTCTCCATATTGTTTTTCTTGGCGGTGGCTCAATTCAATGCGGTTGTCTTCGTTGAAACGATAGCCGATTTTGCCCAGCAAACCGCGCGAACCCAATGCGCTGTTCAAAACCTTATCGCCTCCGAGCAAATTACGGTAGCCTTTGCCTGCCGTGTATTCTTTTTCACGCACGAAATTGCCTGAAACCAAAGCGTCAAAACCGCCTGCCTGACCATAAACGCTTACGCCGCGAGAATAGCCTTTATTGCTGCTGATACCGGCATTGACTTTGAAACCGACGTTTTGACCTTCTCTCAGCAAATCTTTGGCTTCAACCGTTTCGGCAACAATCGCGCCGCTGGTTGCACCGATACCTGCTGAGGCAGAACCCGTACCTTTTTGCACGGCAACGACTTTTACCAATGCAGGGTCAAGCATAAAGCGGCCGTTGTGGTGGAAAATCTGGCTGTCGGTGTAGGTATCGTCAACTTTATAGTCTATTTGGTCTTGCCCCATGCCGCGGATGGTCACCCACTGCGACTGACCGTTGCCGCCGCCGAAACTGATAGAAGGCTCGTTGAACAATACGTCTTTTAAATCAGTGGAAGTCGTTTCTTCCATACGTTTCGTCGTTACACGGTGTGTGGCGCTTGTGGCCTGACCTTTGACGGTAACGGTATCAAGTACAACATTGTCTTTGGCTTCATTTTCTGCGTGTGCAAAACCGGCCGCCAGTGTCAGTGACAGCAGGCTCAGTCGAAACAGGGGCGTATTCATTGAGAAATGTCCTTAATAAAATGACAGTAATAAAAAATAAAAGCAAATAAAGAGAAATTATCTTTAAAATATGCAATTAAGAATAATCATCATTTATAATAATGCATATAAAAGAAACAGTTGTAAAGGGTTGTATTGAATTTGTTAAGGAAGTGAGTTGTTTTTAAACGAACTTTGCAGTTGGTATATCAGGCCGTCTGAAAATATGTGATCGGGTATTTTTGCGTATGGAAATATTTTGGAAAGACTGCATAGAAATTTTTACTTTTTCCCTTGAATTTGTCGCAGACAACCCAAATCTACCCGCCATTACGGCAGGCTTTCTACTAAGTGTGCCGCTATTTTCAAGCAAACCGTGTCTGTCATGTCCGACAGACAATTGTTTTCAATCTATTTATTTATCGGAGCATTAAGACATGACCATCCGCCCTTTACACGACCGCGTAGTCGTCAAACGCTTAGAAGCTGAAGAAAAAACCGCCTCCGGCATCGTTTTGCCGGGTGCGGCTGCTGAAAAACCCGACATGGGCGAAGTAATCGCCGTGGGTGCGGGCAAAATCGGTAAAGACGGCGCGCGCTGTCCGCTGGATGTCAAAGTCGGCGACAAAGTGATTTTCGGCAAATACAGCGGCCAAACTGTAAAAGCCGACGGCGAAGAGCTGTTGGTAATGCGTGAAGAAGACATCTTCGGTATCGTTGAATAATTGTTGAATTAAGTTTCAGAACCAAAGGCCGTCTGAATCAAACATGAAGTTTTCAGACGGCCTCGAACAGATTTTTAATATTGATTTGGAGAATTTAAATGGCAGCAAAAGACGTACAATTCGGCAATGAAGTTCGCCAAAAAATGGTAAACGGCGTCAATGTATTGGCAAACGCCGTCCGCGTAACTTTGGGCCCTAAAGGCCGCAACGTGGTACTCGACCGCGCTTTCGGCGGCCCGCACATCACTAAAGACGGTGTGTCTGTTGCAAAAGAAATCGAATTGAAAGACAAATTCGAAAACATGGGCGCGCAAATGGTGAAAGAAGTGGCGTCCAAAACCAACGACGTGGCCGGCGACGGTACCACCACTGCAACCGTATTGGCGCAATCCATCGTTGCCGAAGGCATGAAATACGTTACCGCCGGCATGAACCCGACCGACCTGAAACGCGGTATCGACAAAGCCGTTGCCGCTTTGGTTGACGAGCTGAAAAACATCGCCAAACCTTGCGATACTTCTAAAGAAATCGCCCAAGTTGGCTCTATTTCCGCCAACTCCGACGAACAAGTCGGCGCGATTATCGCCGAAGCGATGGAAAAAGTCGGCAAAGAAGGCGTGATTACCGTTGAAGACGGCAAATCTTTGGAAAACGAGCTGGACGTGGTTGAAGGTATGCAGTTCGATCGCGGCTACCTGTCCCCTTACTTCATCAACGACGCGGAAAAACAAATCGCCGCGCTGGACAATCCGTTTGTATTGCTGTTTGACAAAAAAATCAGCAACATCCGCGACTTGTTGCCTGTTTTGGAACAAGTGGCCAAAGCCAGCCGTCCGCTGTTGATTATCGCTGAAGACGTAGAAGGCGAAGCCTTGGCGACTTTGGTCGTGAACAACATTCGCGGCATCCTGAAAACCGTTGCCGTTAAAGCCCCTGGCTTCGGCGACCGCCGCAAAGCCATGTTGCAAGACATCGCCATCCTGACCGGCGGCGTGGTGATTTCCGAAGAAGTCGGCCTGTCTCTGGAAAAAGCGACTTTGGACGACTTGGGTCAAGCCAAACGCATCGAAATCGGTAAAGAAAACACCACCATCATCGACGGCTTCGGCGACGCTGCCCAAATCGAAGCGCGTGTTGCCGAAATCCGCCAACAAATCGAAACCGCAACCAGCGAATACGACAAAGAAAAACTGCAAGAGCGCGTGGCTAAATTGGCCGGCGGCGTGGCAGTGATCAAAGTCGGTGCCGCTACTGAAGTCGAAATGAAAGAGAAAAAAGACCGCGTGGAAGACGCGTTGCACGCTACCCGCGCAGCCGTTGAAGAAGGCGTGGTTGCAGGCGGCGGCGTAGCCCTGTTGCGCGCCCGTGCTGCTTTGGAAAACCTGCACACCGGCAATGCCGACCAAGACGCAGGCGTACAAATCGTATTGCGCGCCGTTGAATCTCCGCTGCGCCAAATCGTTGCCAACGCAGGCGGCGAACCTAGCGTGGTTGTGAACAAAGTGTTGGAAGGCGAAGGCAACTACGGTTACAACGCAGGCTCCGGCGAATACGGCGACATGATCGAAATGGGCGTACTCGACCCTGCCAAAGTAACCCGTTCTGCGCTGCAACACGCCGCGTCTATCGCCGGCCTGATGCTGACCACAGACTGCATGATCGCTGAAATCCCTGAAGAAAAACCTGCTATGCCTGATATGGGCGGCATGGGTGGTATGGGCGGCATGATGTAAGGCCGTCTGAAACCTTCAGACAAAAAGCAAAACCGCACGGTAATCAGCCGTGCGGTTTTTTATTTGCCGGTAGAGGCGTGAGATGGTGCAGAGGGCATGCCATGATTTACGGAGAAATAAGGGTAGCCAGTTCCATTGAACCAGAAGCAGTTAAATAAACTTCATCATCAAAAAAGGCCGTCTGAAACTTTATTTTGCGTTTCAGACGGCCTGATTAATGATCTAAACCGTTACTTTTTGCTTGAACGGCTGTATCGGACAGCTTGAGACAAGATTTCTTCAATTTCTATCCACATAATGCCTCCTTACAGCAAACCAGGTTGACCTAAAGCCGGGTCGGTCGCGCGGGCGGCTTGTGCGTCTTCAACGGTCAGCCCCAAGGCTTTCGCCACGCCTTCGCCGTAGGCAGGGTCGCAACGGTGGCAGTTGCGGATGTGGCGGTATTTGATGAAGTCGGGGGCGTCGCCCATGGCTGCGGCGGTGTTGTCGAACAAAGCCTGTTTCTGTGCGTCACTCATCAGATTGAACAAGGCACGCGGTTGGCTGAAATAGTCGTCATCGTCTTGGCGGTAGTCCCAGTGCGCCGCGTCGCCGCTGATTTTCAAAGGCGGTTCGGCGAAGTCGGGCTGCTCCTGCCATTGGCCGAAGCTGTTGGGTTCGTAGTGCGGCAGGCTGCCGTAGTTGCCGTCGGCGCGGCCTTGTCCGTCGCGCTGGTTGCTGTGAACAGGGCAACGCGGGCGGTTGACGGGGATTTGGCGGAAATTCACTCCCAGGCGGTAGCGTTGCGCGTCGGCATAATTGAACAAACGCGCTTGCAGCATTTTGTCGGGGCTGGCGCCGATACCGGGAACGAGGTTGCTCGGTGCGAAGGCGGATTGTTCCACATCGGCGAAGAAGTTTTCGGGATTGCGGTTCAACTCGAATTCGCCCACTTCAATCAGCGGATAGTCTTTTTTCGGCCAAACTTTGGTCAAGTCAAACGGATGATACGGCACTTTTTCCGCATCGGCTTCAGGCATGACTTGGATATACATCGTCCATTTCGGAAACTCGCCGCGTTCGATGGCTTCGTACAGGTCGCGCTGATGGCTTTCGCGGTCGTCGGCGATGATTTTGGCGGCCTCTTCGTTGGTCAGGTTTTTAATGCCTTGTTGGCTGCGGAAATGGAATTTCACCCAAAAACGCTCGCCCGCTTCGTTCCAGAAGCTGTAAGTATGTGAACCAAAGCCGTGCATATGGCGGTAGCTGGCGGGGATGCCGCGGTCGCTCATGACGATGGTGACTTGGTGCAGGGCTTCGGGCAGCAGCGTCCAGAAGTCCCAGTTGTTTGTGGCGGAACGCATATTGGTGCGCGGGTCGCGTTTGACGGCCTTGTTCAGGTCGGGGAATTTACGCGGGTCGCGCAGGAAGAACACAGGCGTGTTGTTGCCGACCATGTCCCAGTTGCCTTCTTCGGTATAGAACTTCAACGCAAAGCCGCGGATGTCGCGTTCCGCATCGGCTGCGCCGCGTTCGCCTGCTACGGTGGTGAAACGGGCGAACATCTCGGTTTTCTTGCCGACTTCGCTGAAGATTTTGGCGCGGGTGTATTTCGTGATGTTGTGCGTCACGGTGAACGTACCGAACGCGCCCGAACCTTTGGCGTGCATACGGCGTTCGGGGATGACTTCGCGCACGAAGTCGGCGAGTTTTTCATTCAGCCACAAATCCTGCGCCAGCAACGGGCCGCGTGGGCCGGCGGTCAGGCTGTTTTGATTGTCGGCAACGGGGGCGCCGTTGTTCATGGTCAGGTGGGTTACAGGGCATTTAGAGATAGACATAGTGATTTCCTTTGTGAAGTTATTATAGGTTGATGAGATGGTTTCCAGGATGGAATGCTTCTATACAAAATATAATAAATTTTCAATATCGATATTTAAATATAGTTTGTTTCAAGCTATGAATCAAACTATACAGAAAGGTTTTCACTATTGGAACTATGAAACCGATTTAGAATAAATATTATTAATTGAT
>ERZ1674155.35-NODE-35-length-32757-cov-8.795058_pt1 | contig 32757 bp, 34 predicted proteins | sample MGYA00581305_ERZ1674155 | MGnify/ENA primary metagenome ERZ1674155 (study PRJEB41354, sample SAMEA4873344) | human saliva metagenome | biome: human-associated habitat [ENVO:00009003]; feature: mouth environment [ENVO:08000002]; material: saliva material... | reverse complement strand
GTATTCTGGGCCATTTACATCTATTAGCCCTTTTGAAAAGTAACCATATTTAAATTCTATATCTTTTATAATAATAAGCGCGGATTCTTTTGTATAGCCTGTTTTGGGTAATCCTTTTCTGGACGGAGTGGCTTTCTTTAACGATTTTAGATTTAATTCTTTTATTGCATTAGAAATACTTCCAAAGTGCGTCCTGATTGGTCTTCTTGATATAATTCCGGATTCATTAATAACTCTATCGTTAATTCCTCCATTCTTGTTATTAATATCTATCAGTATTTCTGTAACTTCATCTTTTGTATATCTTTTCATATTTATTCCTTTTATTATTGGACCTGGTCTAATTATAAATTGATAAATAAGATATAACAATATTGTATTTTCTGGGACCGCTTAATATCCCTGGATTGGTACAACGAATTATAGGAAAGATTTCTGGGGAACTTCCACCTACGAAATTTAGATTTCCTAAATATGACCACATTTTTAGTAATGCACATAACGAATTGATTTTTCAGGAAGGTTTCCTCCGATTGTCAAAAGAAATGTGTGGATTCTCTGATATTAAAGCCGATGTTTTAAGAAAGGCTGTTGGTAAAAAAGATGCAGCCAAATTAGCATCACTCAGAGAAGACTTTATCAATGGTGCAGTGGCCAATGGTGAAGATAAACAAGAAGTAGCGCAGTTCTGGGAAGAGCTCCTGGAATTTGCGAGGTATGCGTTTAATGCTTCAAATTTAATTTATTGACATGCTTATTATTATTACTTATAATTAAAGAATAACCAACTATGAGGATAATTTATGAGCAAAAAATTTGACATCGAAGAAGCAATAGAGTTATATAACTCTGGACTATCTACCATTAAACTTGCAGAAATTTACGGATTCAAAACAGCAAAATCCATTGGGGATAAATTAAAGGCTGCTGAAGTTGAATTAAGAAAAAACAAAGACGGAAAATCTGCAAGAATAAAAGATTATGATTCCAGAATGTTCAAAGTCATAGACTCTGAATGGAAGGCATACTTTCTAGGATTACTATTAACTGATGGATGGGTAACTAAACATTCCGGCAAATCATATTATGATACAGTAGGATATAGTTCTGTTGAAAAAGACGTCATTGAATTCATATCCTCTAAAACCGGAAAGAATTATCAGCTCATCAATAGGAAAGGGCAGATGATAGGCCCTAATGGCTCACTTATAAATAGAAAAGATGAGTACCGCATTGTTATGTATTCTAGAGAAATGGTAGAAGATTTATCCAGATTTTCTGTTATTCCGAATAAGACTTATAATATATCAGATATAAAACTACTAGAAGAAGAAAAGGTTTTTATTCCATATATATTGAGAGGGATTATCGACGGAGATGGGACTTTCGGGTTCCATAAAAAGTCTATGTATTTTAGAGTTATATCTGCATCTGAAGATTTTCTAATATGGTGCAAATGGGCATTTGAGTATATAGGCATGACAGATGTTAAAATAAATAGGATAAAATCTAGGGAATGCTTTTTCGAATTATATTCTGGCAAGAAAGAAAATATAAAAATCTTGACAGAGAAGATATATCATGAGCCATTTGGTATGGCCCTTAAAAGGGACAGGCTTTTTAAAAATTATGTCAATAAATTGTGAGGCGTCTAGTATAGTAATATATTAGATTACCAGTGGGTAAAATCGGTGAAAGGATTTACATTAGATTCCCAATACCGAGATAAGTCTAAGGTTAACATCTTGGACCATTGTAGAGCATAGGTGGTGAAACTCATTAGAGAATATAATCCGCCCACGAGTGCCCGCCTTCCTTATGGGAAGAAAATATATGCCGAACTATGGAGAGTGTAAAGTATCCATAGAACTAGAGGATAAAAAGCCTCTAGGATAACAATTGTCACACGCGTACTCCTACGGTCATCTGACTTATTACACTGCATGGCTTAAGGCCAATTATCCGGAAGAGTTTTATTGCTCTATTATTACTTGTGAAACTGATCCTCCTATGAAGAAAACCTATATGGAGGATGCTGTTTCTAAAGGTATTAATATCTTGCCACCCGACCTGAATGAATCTGTTGGTACATTTGGCCTTAACCGTAATAATGATATCATTTATGGTTTATCTGGTATTCGTGGTATTGGTGATGGTGCTGTTAGTAAATTGATTGAACTTAGACCTTATAGTAGTTTTGGAGATTTTCTTCTTAGAACTTATTTGTTGACTACTAATATCAATAAGAAGGTTTGTGATAGTTTAATTCTTTCCGGCGCTGTTGATTCTTTTGGGTATAAGCGAAGTGTCCTTATCCGCTCATATTCTAAGTTTATTCTTGATTTTGATCCTAAAGGAGCACTCAAAAAAGAGTGCAGAGCCGCTAAAGCTTTAACTCCTGAAGCCGAAGAGAGAATAAAAGAATTTTGTAAAATTGAACATACGTATTTTGTTGATCCTTTATTCAAAGAGTTCACTCTTCTTGAAATTCTGGAAGCAGAAAAAGATTTAATTGGAGTGTATATCTCTGGCAATCCTATGGATGTTATTACAAAGGATATCAGAGATCCTCATCATGACTCTGCCTTTATTGAAAATGAGGTTGCTAAAAATGGGATTTATAATGGCGCGACCGTTTGTCAGGTATCAAAGGTTAGAGTTATTACAACTAAAACCGGCAAACTTATGGCTTTTATCGAGGCTAAAGATATATCCGGTAGGGATTATGCCCTAACTGCATTCTCTAATGTCTATGAGCCTAATAAAGACTTATTTGCCGCTGGTAAATACCTACAATGTTTTATAAGTGCAAAGCCTAGTTATAGAGGAACTGGTATTGATTGTGTAATTAATTCCGTTTTGGATTTAACTGTAGATACTTCTAATTCAAATGAAGAGGCTGCATCTACATTTGATGAGATTACTATAAACATGACCGGAATCCCTTCTCCAATTAGATTTAGAACCATTTTAAATAAAATAAGAGATAATAAATCTGAGGATGACAATAATACGAAGGTATTTATTACTATGGCTAATTTTGAACCAGAGGTTAGTCCAGGTGTCAAGATCAATAAAACAACTATACGGTTTGGTCCATTTTATATTAAAACTGCAGATATCGATGTAGTTCGTGATTTTAATGGACTTAGGGATGTTACAATCTCTACAAGATAATATGTCGGGTCGGAAACGGCCCGGCTATTTTTATTATAAAATAATAACGGAAAATAAAATGTCTGAACATCCACTCTCTTCTATTACAAAATCCCATATTACAAATTGCTTACGAACTATGACTAATAAAAGAATTGGGCGGTTCCGAACAGATAGTCTTTCTGTAGGAATTGAACTTTCGCTTCATAATGATAAGGACGATATTCGCCATGGGTTTATGATACTTAAAGCAAAAGAAATTGGGACAGATATTCTATACGGTTGCACTTATTGTTTGAGAGATCGTCATATCGAAGAGAATATTTTAGAAGAAGATGAGTTTAGATTAACATCAACCGCAATTGAGCTTGTCGCCAGTAAATGGATTTCTGACATCCAAAGAGCGATTTTGGAGAACAAACAATAATGATAAAACAGTTTTTCATTGATGGCCTTGAAAATATTAATATGAAGGCGACTTTTTTCCCTGAGGATAAAGTTGATTTTGACGGCATTCCTTTTAACGGAGAAGCTGTCCCCGCTCGTGGTGTGAATCTTCATGTCTCTATTAAGAAATCTATTCTTCTTGCATGTATTAAAGCAATGGCGAATAATAAAACTTCTATTTATGAATTAACACCATATGCTGACGTTTCTCTTAGCGAAATAGGTGAGCCAATTGGTGTAAGTATTCGTAGAGATGAAGACATGATGATTAGGCTTTATTATAAATGCAGAATCGAAGTTGACGATATTCTGTATGAACATTCATTTGATATGCGTCCATATATGCCTATGGACCTTATCCATTTTTTAACTGAGTTCAACTAATGAAATTTTTTAAACAAATAGAAGATAACATGTTGGCTCCACCGGCGTTAAAAGGTAGTCGTCTTAAAACACTCTACCCATCTTCTGCTTCCTGTCGTGATATTGACGACCCAACAAAGGTTCATGGTGGATGTCTAAGAGCCACCTGGTATCGTCTTGCAGGTTATTCTGAATCCGATCCTTCTGGTGCTTATAGTCAATATATTTTTGCTGCAGGTAAAATGTGGGAAGAATGGATTATTGAGCAGTGCAAGCTGGGCGGATTCTTTCTGATGAATAATCTAAAATTCTCTATTCCCGAGTATTATCTGTCTGGGGAGATTGATATTGCAATCAAGGATCCTGATACTGGTGAAGTAATTATTGTAGAATCGAAAACATATAGTTCTGCAAATTACCAGGCTAAAGCAGAATATGGTGGCATTGGCGGCCGTGTTCCTATGCCTAAGCATCAAAATGTAATGCAAGCAGCATTATATTTGCATTACTTTAGTGCTCCAGATAAAGGTGGCATTAAGCGTGTCTTATTAACCTATTTTGATAGAGCCTGCGGTGGACCTGAGAACAATAGAGAATTCTGGATAACACTGCGGCCTGAAGGCGATAAAACCTATATTCATATCGATACGGAAGATGTAAAAGGCGTAGCTCACTCTTATGATATGCCAGGAATTACATTAGAAGGTGTATTTCAACGATATGAAGAGCAGATTAATTCTGCTCGTGATTATAAAGATGAGCCACCTCCACCCGATTATGAGCATGTTTATTCAAAAGAAAAAGTAATTCGACTTTGGAACGAAGGCGAAATTGCTAAAACTAAATATGAAAAGTGGGTTAAAAAACCCGAAGCTAATCCGATTGGTGATTGGCAATGTGCATATTGCAATTATAGAACCCTGTGTAAACAACAAAAAGAAGAACAAGGATACACATAATGTCTGAACAAAAACAAGAACAACAAGTACCTCAAATCGAAGTTAAAGATTTTTCAGAAGCATCTAAACGATTCACTGAAGTATACTTTGCATTGGGCAGCTTTCAAAGTGCACTTGGACGTGCAAGCCAAGCATTTGTAGAACAAGACGGTAAATGGATGTCGAACTTCCTGATTTGCGAAGCAATTCTCTCTATTCTTGAAGGTAAGAAACTGATTACCCGCGAAGAGTTTGAAGAAGAGATGACTCGTCTTGGACAAGAGCTCAAAGCACATCGTGACCGCTTAGAACAAGAGGCTGAACAATCAGCAGCAGAAGCTGCAGAGAAGCTTGCCGATTCTGCAGAGGCAGCTGTAAAAGCAGCAGAAGAAAAAGCTAAAGATAAATAATTATAAAGGCGAGATATGTCTTACAGAAAAATAAGTGACTTTGAAAGTCAGCTTGATAGCATTCGGATGTTCTTGCCTGCATATCTACATGAGCATGGCCTCAATGTTGAGAATGGCAAGAAAATTTGTTGTCTAAATCCTGATCATGATGACCATCATCCATCTATGTCTATGTTTATGGCAGAACAAGGTTATCCTCTTGTTAAATGTATGAGCTGCGGTTCAACTATGGACATTTTCAATGCAGCACATGTGTTGGAAGATAAGCCGATGTCTGGGCCAGGATTTGTCGATAATACTGTTGCATATCTCGCTGATAAATATGGAATTGAGCTTGTATATAGAAAATTATCTGAAGACGAAATATATGAGCTTAATATGTATCAGGCCTATGAGGCTGCTTCAAACTATATTATTTCTCAGACTAATTTTAATGATAAACAATTGGGTGAAATGGAGAAACGTGGATTCAGTCAAGAGTTCATGAAAAAATATAGAGTTGGAGTATGCAATGACAATGCAGACCTGAGAAAATATTTGAATAATCTTGGATTTAAAAATACATTTATCGATGAAATTGATTTATGCAATCCGATGTTATTCAATCCTTCTAATTTTATTTATACCATTTGTGATGAATTTGGAAGGCCTGTTGGATTTCAAGCTCGTAATTTAAATTACGACGGAGTGCTCAATGATGAGGGTAAACTTATCAATGGGCCAAAATTTATTGGAACCAAAAATGGCGTTAAAAAGAATATCTACAAGAAAAATGAGCGGCTATATCTATTAGATAAAGCTAAAAAATCAACTGATTCTATTTTTATTGTAGAAGGAAATTCTGATGCATTAAGCCTACATAATCATGGTATGACTAATGCTGTCGGTATTTGTGGTTTAGATTTTTCTGAAGCACACTTGAACACTTTGCGACGTAATGGATTGTATAATGTTACCATCTGTCTAGATAACGATGTAGCTGGCAGACAAAAGGCTATAGATATGCTAGACAAAGTCGTCGCAAAAACCCATGATATTAAATTCTCATTTGTATTTTTGCCTGATGAATATGTAGATGGCGTTAGAGTTAAGATAGACCCAGACGAATTCATTCGTAAGTATGGTATACAAAAATTTAAAGAGATTCCGAGGATTTCATCATTCTCTTGGCGACTGTCTTTATTTGAAGATGAAGATATAGATCCTGCAGATATTTGCGAAAAAATGGTTCCAATTATAACCAGTGAGCCTAGCTCTATCAGAAGAGAAAAGATGATCTCTGAATTATCTATATTTACTGGATATAGCGATAGAGTTATTCGTGATGAAGTAAATAAATCTGAAAGAGAAAAAACTCGTAGAAGTCAGGACTCAAAAAGAGCAATTGTCGATAAGTTGGTTAAAGATTTGAGTAATAACTCAGGAGATGATCCTGAACTTTTACTCAATGAAGCACTGTCTAATATAGGACAGATTAACCAAATGAACAACACTGACATTATGGATACTTCTGCCCGTGTTAATAATATTCTGGGGATTAAGGAGTATCAGGAAGATCCATCCAGTGGCAAGTATACGGATTGGGGCGGTGATATGCCAATCTTATCTGCAACTACTGATGGTGATATTCAGGAAAAAGTTATCTTTATCGGCGGTTCTTCTAACTCTGGTAAGACTTCATGGCAGGTTAATTTGTCTTGGCGTATTGTAGAAAATAATCCACATGCAATGGTGATCTTTCTTTCTATTGATGATAGTGCGAAAGAACTGTTGCCAAGATTTATTTCTTATGATGCGGCAAAAAGAGCAAAGGACAATGGCAATATGGATATCTTTGATGCTATTAATATTAATAAGTTCGCTAAGCCTGAACTTTATAAAGATAGCAGAGAGTATCCTATGATTTTAGAAGAGCGTGAAGTATTCTTCCGTAAATTCTTAAGTTATGCCAGAGAAGACAGATTTATTATTTATGATAGCGTCGATGGTCGTTCATTATCTTTCATTAGAACCTTAATGTCGAACTATCGGGACAAATATCCTGGCAGACATATTTACTTCTTTATAGATAATTTCCATTTGATTCAGGTTCCTACAGAAAAATCCGGCAGAGAAAAGTTTCAGCATATCTCTCATGAACTTAAGGCATATTCGGTAGAGTTTGGCTTAACTGTTGTTTCTACTGTGGAATATACAAAAATGCCGCCAGAAGTTCGTCCTCACAATAACAATATTGCGGAATCCAATAGCCTTGTATATGACAGTAACCTTATCATGCATGGCTGGAATGAACTTCATGGTTTGCGTGAAAAGGCTGTTGCTTATCACATTGATTATAGCGAAGATGAGGCACGTCGCAAAAAACCTCTTGTAATCTGGAGTATTGGTAAAAACAAAGTTGCATCTTTTAAAGGCGATATTCCAACTAGGTTTTGGCCTGAGAAAGCATATTTTGAAGAGATGACTCCTCGTGAATTTGAGGCATTGATTTTGCAAAATACGGCCATTGCTCAAAATGGTGCTAGTCAAAATGTTCAATAATGAAATAGAAGAACTAGTTCTAAAGGAGGAGGTAGAGATACCTCCTCATGACAAAAGAACTAGGTCAGATGCTCCATATATGGAGCTTAATGCAAATATGTTTAAACTGTATACCCAGTGCAAATATAAGATTGATTCTCCTGATACTATTTATCGGAATCTAAGCCAAATAGTTTCTTTTGATGGATTATCATCGGATGACGAAAATCTTAATGCAAGGGAGAGGGCGTCATTGGCTCTATATGAGGCCATTAAGGTCTATATGTCCGATTTAAACGGTCCTAGTAATACACCTATTCTTTATTTTGAACGTAAAATCAAAAAGATACTTCCAAATGAAGATGAAGGCGTTGAATCATATAAGGCATCTTTGCGCAGATTTCTTACTGAGATTTTGGACAGGATATCTGATAGGGTTTATCATTCTAACGGCGCTATAAATGATGAGCTTATATTTTGGTCTTATGGTAGAAAACCAAGAAAAACATTCCATACTGTAATTGATCTTGTACTATTGATGGATGATGGTATTGAAATATTTCTATTAACACCTTTTCATCAGGATAATAGAAACAATCCTATGTATGCTTATAATAATCCTAGAACAATGGCTGTTGTTAAACATATAGAGGATATTGGTATTGCTATTAAAACAATACATGAGATTAGAGTTCCGTTTGGATGGACACCAAATTCTAATGTCAGTGTAACTAAAAGGCCGAATTTTTCAGATGGTCATTTAAAAGAAATTGCTGTCAAATTTATAAATTCTGATTCTACTTCTGGTGGAAACCCAGGGAAATGTTCTTCTTGTTTAAACCACAGTTATTGTGGAATACAAAAAATGATACCTGACAATTTCTAAGGATTAAGACATGAAAAGTCGTTCCAATAAAAGTAAAAACAGAAAAGTTAGAATCGCTTTAGATAAAAATGAATTTTCATTTTCACATTTAAAACTTATTGGCGTTGGATTTATAGCTGGAATATTTCCAATGGTATTAATAAAAGCTGCTGGTGAAATATCATTTATTCCATGGCCATTATTATTAATGTCGCCGGTTATTTTTATATTAGGCATACTGGCATTAGTTACATTTCTTCTTCTCGTTGAACAAACATATATATTGATTAGATGTAAAATTAAAAAAGATTGTTTAGAAAAGGATTTAGATGAAGATAGTACACATGGCCCCGGAAAGAATGGGATTTAATGTAGAAGGTAGCTTTGACCATCAGGTCGTTGTAGCTGTTCTTGAGGACGATGGGATTCAAGTTGCCCTGATTGTAGATAAGGTATATAACGCTTGTTATATTAATGAGCTTATCGATAAGGATGCGATCTGGAAATTTGCTACCCATAATTTTAAAAGGGTTGATGATGATAAGGCATTTGAGGCCTATCGTAAATTCTTTTATGATAATGGATTGGGTAGCATTATTGACGGTATAGCTCACGGCCAATTGAATAATATTCAAGGCATTAGATATGGGATTTGACAATAGGGGCTCAGAGGAACAGCGTATTATTTATGAATACCTCTGTCAGCTTTATCCTACGTGTAATGTTATATACGAGGCTTGTCTTCCAGATGGGACGAGATATGACTGTTTCGTTAAAGAAATGGGAATAGTTATAGAAACTGACGGCCGTCAGCATTTTGAATTTATTAAACATTTTCACAAAGATGCAAATGGTTTTAAGTGGCAGCAGTTCAAGGATAAAAAGAAGGATAGAAAAGCAGAAGAGTCCGGTATTAAACTGATTAGGATTCCCCAGCACAAATGTCCTAAAAGCAAAGAAGAATTAAAGGCTATTATAGACTCCGTTCCATATCCAGATGTTGAGTATGATTTTAATTCTATAATGAAAAATCCTGAAAATCCGGCCTTAGAGAGGGCAAGAGAGATTAGGGCAAAGCGCTATAGAAAACAAAAACAAAAAAGTGTGGTTGATCGCAATGCTACATAAAAATAAAAATATAATTGCGACGTTGGATTAAGCTCCAGGCATTCGATTTAATTTTGTTTAAGTACAATGCATGATGATTTTCCTTTCACCCGGGCCGACCAGGGCAGAGTCGGCAATACGATCTTAGGATTGCTATAAAACCCCTGCAGCTCATCCGAATTCTCTTCGATAATTCGGAACGTTGAGCTGCAGCTCAGAAGGACGGGTCCAACCGTCCTCCCGGAAGTATACCTTCCGATCTTCAAATGGATTGAGGTCCATTAATATGAGCTTGCATTATTTTACCAAAATAATGCGCCCCTCCGGCGTGCCGCCTTCGGAGGTGATCACCCCTGGCGCCGGAGCGCCAGAGGCGGAAGTTTGCCTTCCGGTCTTTAATAGATTTGAATTAATCATACGAATTGAGGTTCGTAATACATAAGTTCTTAAATTTGGAACAAATTTAAGAATTAGGTGAATATATGCATCTCCCGGCCGGCGCCGGATAGATGCAACGGTTTTCTGCAAAACCGTCCTTTAGTTGCTAAATGCAATTTTAGATGTTCCTATTACAATAATTACAAAAGGAATAGTTAGTATGACAGGTACAGTATTTGGAAATGAATTATTTCCTAAAACATTATTTTTGGACCGCAGCCAGGGAGCTACGGTCCAACGCTTTGATAACCCTAGATATAAGGTTATCTTAGACTTATTCACAATGCAGCTTGAGAAGATTTGGAGACCAGAGGAAATTGATATGACTAATGATAGGATCAATTTCCCTTTGCTTACAAAAGCCGAAGAGCATATTATTATTTCTAATATTAAGCGTCAAATTTTATTAGATTCTATTATGGGGCGCGCCCCTACTGCTGTTTTTAATCCTGCGGTTGCTGATCCAAGTCTTGAGTGCGTTATTCAGACCTGGTCATTGTTCGAATGTTTAGCTGAAGGTACTGAAGTCCTTACTGATAAAGGTTGGATTGATATTAAAGATGTAACTATGGAAACTATGGTTGCTCAGTATCGTTCTACCAATAGAGGATTATATTGGACCCGGCCTGAAAAAATTCATGTCTATGATAAAGATGAAGAGCTGATTCGCTTTAAGGCAAAAAATGGTACTTATGAACAGTTTGTCACTAAGAATCACCGCATGCCGTTTGTAAAGACTGGTGACCATAGTAATTTTGGTTTCACTGAGGCTGCTGATTTTGAACCTGATGCAAGCGTTGAGTTACCTTTGACTGGCTCTGTCTTTGATGAAGATAATTTTGATTTTGTCTTTGATACCATGACAGAAGCTAAAATCATCGCAACTGTTTTAGGCTATAAACTTAAAACAGACGAAGGTATTCCTGATGAATTGCATTTTTATAGTCGTAATAAATATGCTGCGGCGATGTTGAGAAAAGTAGCTAAGCCTAGCTATACCTTTGACGACCGTATTGAATTCCAATTAGAAGGAGCGATTGAAAATGTCTATCATGATCGCCTTACTGATGTACTTCCTCTTTCTTCGATGAATTATTATAAGGGTTTCCAATTCCAGAGTCTTATTATGGAAATGGGAATGGCATCTCATGATGATCCAAACTATGTTTGGGTTGAAAGAAAAGAAATTGCCGATGATATTCAAAGTTTATTAATATTGGCCGGCATTCATGTCATGATTGAGCCTTCTGAGAATGGATATCTTGTTAAATTTACAGATGGCGATGTTGTTCGTGGCGATGAGATTGTTAAAACCTATGAACAGTATAAAGGCAAGGTTTATTGCCTAACTGTTCCTACTGGTGCATTTGTTGTCCGTTATAATGGTATTCCGTCTGTTACCGGCAATTGCTTACACTCATTCTCATATACCCATATCATTCAGCAATCTTTTGTTAACCCAAAAGAAACACTAGATACAGTTATGGATATTCAAGAGATTGTCCAATGTAAAAATAGTATTTGTAAATACTATGATGAAGCTATTCAAAAGGTTCAAGATTATTACGAAGGTAGATGTCAACGTATTGACGCTGTAAGAGCGATATGGCTTGCACTGCATACCGCAAATGCTTTAGAATCTATCAGGTTCCAGGTCTCTTTTGCGTGTAGTTTTATCTTTGGACAAATGGGCAAATTGCCTGGGCTTGCACGTATTATCAAATTGATTAATAGGGATGAGAACATCCATGTTGCAATCACAAATAATCTCCTAAGCATTCTACCTGTTGATGATATTGACTTTTTAATGGTGTCTGAAGAAGACGAAGTTAAACGCGCAGTAGAAGGAATATGGCGTGATGCTATAATGGAAGAGTTGGATTGGTGTAAATACCTTTTCAAAGAAGGTGAAATCTTTGCCTTTAATCAATCTATTTTGGAAGAATATTTACGTTATCTAGCCACTTCAAGATTGAAGAAATACGGACTACCACCGTTGGAAGAATTATGTGGTCTTCCATCTGTTACTAAGAATCCTATTCCTTGGGTTACAGCCTGGAATGGCGAAGAAAAAGAACAAGTGGCTCCACAAGAAGCAGAGAAGACAGATTATGAACGCGGTATTATTGATAAGTCTCAAACTAATTATGGAGATATTCTATCCGCGCTTAACAAATATAGTATGGAGAAAAATCAATGAAGATTTTGATTTATTCCAAATCTAATTGTCCACAATGTGTACAAGCTACGTCTATCCTAGAAGGTCTCGGCACTAAATATATTGATAAACATAAACGATTCTATCTTGAAAAGACTTATGTTGATGCCGGTAAAACTGAGATGGATGAGATGAAGAAACGTTTTGAAGATATGGGTAAGCCAGAGCCGCGCTCGGTTCCACAAATCTTTATTGACCTTAATGATACCGGTTCTTATGAGCATGTTGAATTTAAAGATCTTCGAGCCAAAGTTGTTGAGTTGGTTAAATCTCTAAATCAAGAAGGCGAATAATATGGGATTCAATGTTACCAAACGAAATGGTGACGTTGTTCCCTACAACCCTGAACGTATTAATTCTTTTCTAGGATTTGTATGTGCAGGGTTGGATAACGTCTCTGTTTCTGAAATTGCTGTAAATAGCAATATCATGTTCTATGACGGTATTACTACCGAAGAAATCAATGGAGCATTGTTAACCAGTACTAATAACCTGATTGATGAAGAGCATCCTGATTATGCCATTGTCGCTGGCCGTATCCTTCTTTGCAATATGCGCAAATATGTTTATGGCGATTTTGAGCCTAAACATCTACTTCGTATTATCAAGAAGAATACGGAACTTGGAGTATACGACAAGATTATTCTTGAGAAATATTCTGAAGATGAAATAGACTGGCTAAATAAACAAATCGACCATAATAGAGATATGATGTACTCTATCTCTGGTGCAGTTGAATGGGAAGCCAAATATCTGGCTAAGAATGCTAAAACCAAAGAGTATTACGAGACTCCACAGATTTCGTATATGGTTGCAGCTATGATGTACTTTATTAATGACGAAGGTGATGCTTATACAGATCGTCTAAGCTTTATCAAAGAGCATTATGACAATATGTCTCTTGGCCGAGTAAATGTCCCGACTCCTCATATTGCAAATTTGAGAAAACCTACACGTAGTTTTAGTTCATGTGTTTTGCTTGAGACTGATGACTCCATTGATTCTATTGGTGAAGTGGCAACTGCTGCTCGTAAATATGCAACACTTGGTGCTGGTCTTGGTATCGGTTCCTCTAAATTAAGAGAACGTAATGCAGCAATTAGAAATGGTGCCGCTGTAAATAGTGGAGCTCTCTATCATGCTAAATCTATCGAGTATAGTGCACTTTCCTGTAGCCAGGGTGGCATACGGAAAGGCTCATTGACATTCAACTGGTGGGGCTTGCATCCAGATGTTGAAGAAATACTTCTTTATAAAAACAATATGAAGAAGGATTCTGAGTCTATGAAACACTCTGATCACTCTATATTCTTAAACGGATTTATGCTTAAGGCAGCCGCAGAAAATAGAGATATCGGCTTGTTCTCTCCACACATCTCTAAAGAGGTTTATGATGCTTTTTATTCTAGCTGTTCTGATTCTCATTTTTATGATGCTTACACCAGAGCCATGAATAAGGGCGAAGCTGTTGGCACTATTAATGCGCGACACCTAATGGACCTATTGGTGGAAGAAAGATTTGGCACTGGTCGAGTGTATGTAGGATTTGCGGATAATATTAATCGTCACTCTATGTATAATACAGATAAATATCCCGTTAAACAATCTAATCTTTGCCAGGAGGTTGTCCTTCCTACTCAAGGACTGACTCGTACTTATGACCCTGTAACCAAAACATATAAGCAAGATGGATTGATTGCTTTATGTAACTTGAGCGGTATTAACTTTGGGGCTTTTGATAATCCCGAAGACTTGAAGCGCGTAGCTTATGTAACTATGCGTGCTGTTGATAATTTGCTAGATTTCCAAGAGCATCCTTTCCCGGCTGCCGAGGAACATAACAGATTATTTAGACCTATCGGCATTGGTATTACAGGTCTTGCATATTGGTTAGCTAAGAATGATAAAAAATATTCCAATTGCTATGAGCTGTTAGATGAATGGATGCAACATTTCTCCTATGGAGTTATTAGCGCTTCAGTTAATCTTGCTGAAGAGCGTGGCGCCTGTGATGCATTCAAAAATACGCGATGGGCGGAAGGTAAACTTCCAAAAGATATGACTACTCCTATGTATAACTCTTTATTTAATTATGAAGAGAAATTAGATTGGACAAGCCTCCGTGCTAGAATTGCTAAACATGGTATTAGAAATGCATCTATGATTGCTATGTTCCCTGCTGAAACAAGTGCTAAGATTTCTGGTTCCGGTACTACTAATGGTATTGAGCCAATACGGGAATTGATTATTTCTAAGGGCGGCAAGAATAGACAGGCTAAATTTGTAGTGCCTGAATTGGCGCGACTCAAAGATAAATATGACCGCATTTGGGATCATACTTCAAATGAGGCATTAATTAAAACTTATGCTATTATTCAGAGATACACCGATCAGGCTATTTCTGTTAATACATATTACAATAAACAGAATTATCCTAACAATAAGGTTCCCGCATCTGTTGTGTCTTGGGATATTTACCTGCATTATCTATTAGGAGGTAAAACCATGTATTATAATAATAACTATGATGGTCAATCTTCTGATATTATGGAAGGTAATATTACTGAGATTCCGGATGATTCTAACACAGACGATGAAGACGATTGTGTAGCGTGTAAACTATAATGATTTTAAATGTATCACCTGGCGATATCGCCAAAATTATGTCGGCTCATAAAGCCGCAGAACGAAGTAAAGCTGTTAATGGACTTGGATATTTGAGAGCAGTTCAAGATGACGAGCCCGTAGAAGTTATTCCAACAAAAGTGTCTGATTGCGAAGATATGGATGGCGATCAAAAAGACTTCGAAGAGTTTTTGAAACTCATTGGGGCTATTACTATGGCAAGCATTATCGATAAAGAGGACGATGTCTCCGTTTTGGAAAGACATCAACGAAAATTGGATGCTCATAAACATAAGCGTGATGCAGCAATGCTTATTAAAATTTTAGGATCTATTGTTCGATAAATAGTCTATACAGCTACATATTGCTAAGGGTTAACATGCTAGTAAGATGCAAATTTAAAATGGAAGAAGGAGAAATTCCTCCTTTGGATCATTGTGCTGCTATGTTTAATGAAGAGCAGCAAGATGCAATACGTTCTGCTTTTTCTACTATTAATGTAGATATAGAAGTAGATGATACATGGGGCTTCTGCAAGATTGTAGCTGTAGAAGGACATCCGGTTCGATGAAAGCGAAATAAATGAATAAGAAAGAATTTCTGGAAAACTTATCCACTCTATTAAAAGATGATAATAGTTTTAGATTTGAGGCTATGGGATTAATCCTAGAAGCAAAAAGGAATCTTAAATCTAACGCTGAAGAAACTTTGAGACATCTGATTTGGATTAATAATATTCAGTTTAATAGATCAGGTATTTTTGACGAAAAATTAGTCATGATTAGAGGGCTTAATAGATATATAATCGAAAGAATAGGCTATTCTTATATTTATGATCTTGAGCAATCCGATTATCGTATTATTGACGCTATTTCTGAATTCTGCTCTCAAACGACAAGAGGAGAATTCCAGGACTTGCAATTTCATGCAATGGCAGTTTATGGAATAAAGCTTATTGATATTTTTGATTTGAAGGAAAAAACTTTCTGCTAAGTTGAACAAGGTATAATAAAAAATGAAGAAACCGTTCTTATTGGGCTTCGCTGGAAAGGCCCACAGTGGTAAAGACTTTTCAGCCGACCATATTATTCAAGAATATCCTAACCTAAAAATTGTAAAGGTTGCTTTTGCCGATGCTGTTAGAGATATGGTTAGACCAATTTTTGATGTTGATGATATTTATAGACGTGGTAGCAAAGAAGACCCAATAGACGGTTTTGGAGTTTCTTTAAGAGAAATTCTCCAGAGCCTTGGTACTGATTGGGGCAGACACATGATCTCTGAAGATATATGGGTCAAAATTTTAGATAAAAGAATTTCAGAACGATATTCTGATTTCGATGTTGTTATTGTTTCTGATATTAGATTTAATAATGAGCGCGATTATATTATTAATAATGGCGGACTAGTTATAAATATTGTTAGCTCTAGTGATAAACATAAAAAATCTAAATTCTTAGAGCATATGTCAGAATGGGGAATTGAAGATAACGTTAATGGAGTTATTGATTTGGAAAATGATTTCTCCTCTCGATATCTGGTTTCTCTTAAAGAAGCTTTTGAATCTGCGGTATCTCTATGAATACTGTTTATGTAGATGCCGAAGATGGTGCCGTATTCGATACAATAGAAGAGGCACTTTTGAGTTGTTGCCATATCTGTGGCACTCCTCTTGAATGGGATTTGAAACTGGCCTGGAATGATTCTGCAGACATGAATTTCATAACTGGTTATGATAGATGTTGTGGATATGAATTCCGTATTGAGCCTGTTTTATCAGCCCAAACTAATTTAAAAGGTTATAGGATTCGCCTTTCAAAATTAGCGTAGAAAGATACAGGCAAAGTAATCCTTGGTAATATTTATGTTGTCACTCTCTAAGTTCCTTGGAATCTTAGCATTCCAAAGTATGCTTATCTTGGCTAAAAGATTTGTCAACTTTGCATTGGATACTCTTACTCGTAAAGAAAAAACTTTTCAACGCAATTATGGCAAAAATCCTATGGCATCGTTATATAGCTTTATGAAGTTATGAATGGCGTAGCTATCAATAATAGATACGATGGACAAATCCCATATGTTACTGATTGGTCCGCATACTATAAAGCGCAGCGTCAATTCAAGGAGAAAAGACAAAAGCGCAATAAGGCTAGAGTATCTAGGATTGAAAAATGTTTAGATAAGCCTATTGGAGATGAATTAATTTTCAAATCTTCTTTAGTCAATGAGTTGTCCGATTTTAGCGAAGAAGAGCTAACGATGGGGCTTAAGAATACTAAGAAGATGAATCGAATAATGTCAAGATTAACAAGGTCATATCTTGTCTTTGACAATGTCTTTAAAAAGCAATGGAAAGGCTCTTACAAATTAATAAGAGATGATATTCTTTTTAGATTTGAATTAAGAGTGCATTTCAAATTAAATTCGAAGTATTGGGCAATACTTGAAGAGAATTGGCCGACACTTTGGAATAATGCCCTAAATAAGTTTATGACCTGGTCTTTGCCAAAATATAATCATGACGCAAAATTTAAATTCAGTACATTCTTTATCAATCAATTTCCTGATTGCTTGGAATATGAATTTAGAGATTTTCTTAGAAGAGGGCCTGTATATGATTCTCTTATATGGAGGCGGGAAACCATAGGCTTCGATGATGTGCCAGATGTGGTATCATATGGAATAGATGACTGCATGTATGATCCGGCTTTGCCGCTCGCTGCAGAATTTATTAGTAAATTTCACATTTGGGATTAGTCCCTACATTATTAGGAAAAAGTCTATGAATATTTTTGATATTATTGGAGGGCTGTTACATCACGGTAACGATAAAAGCTCCGAAGTTAAAATTCCATATAAACTGGAAGAAGATTCTTTTGAAGAAACAGCCGAGGCCTCTGTAGATGCTCCAAAAGGCGTCGTAGAAGAGGTTTCTCCATCTGTTAATACTGAGCCTTCACCAGCTGCGAAAAGTGCTCCTGTGAGCGAATATAAGCCTTTGCCGGGTGGTTTTAAATTACAACCGTTAAAGCATGGCTTGAATGTTTTAAGAACTGCCAAATTAGCGTCTGTTCGTTCGGCTGGTTTCGGTATGGTTCGCAATGGTGGAACTAGAGCTCATCAAGGTGTAGACCTTGCTGTGCCAAATAACTATCGTTGCTATGCTGTTGATGATGGTGTTGTTTCATTTGTAAAATCTTCTGATGACAATGGTTATGGAAGAATGCTTATCATTAAACTTGATAGCGGTCTGTTTGCTGTTTACGCTCATCTTAAAGACATTCTTGTTAAAGAGGGTCAGCGTGTAAAGGCTGGAACTGCTGTTGCATTAACAGGTTCTTCTGGTAATGCTAGGACAATGCGCGATATGGCTGGAGGTTCTCATCTTCATTTTGAGGTTAGAACTACTCAGCATCCAGGGAAAGGTCTCGCTGGGCGTGTTGATCCTTTAAAATATTTTACTACAGATACATATAATAAATCTTTGTATCAATAAAAATAACCCCGACACCTTAATTGGTGCCGGGGTTTTGTTTTGTCTAATTGTTAAGAAGATCCTCAACCTTTTTAACTACTGTAGGTGACAGATCAAAGCTTCCAGAATTATCTTTAGATTTTTCTGAAGTGCTTTTCTTCTGACGTAACTTCACATCCTCTATAATCAAAGATAGTGATTCTTTTACTGGATGCACTGCTGCGTCAAGCTCTGAATACCCAACTTTGTCATATAGGAGTTTTTCTAAGTTATCTTGTCTCTCTATGATATTGGTTAATACGACTATGATATCTTTTAGTGAAGATGATTTTATTTGTTCACCAAATACTGCTCGCTCTACTTTTTGTAATGCTTCTTTATCTGGAACTTCGTATTCCAAATCTAGTTTAAAGCCTACTGGTAGTTCTGGTGTAATCAATACAAGGACGGTGCCCGAATTCGTGTCCAGGCTACCGTCTATTTCTTGTAGTTGATAGTTATCATTAGTAGATTTAACTGACCCGCGTTTTGCCTTTGCGGGGACTTCATAGACAGACTCGCCAGTACCTGTAATGGTAATGGTCTCTATCATAGATTACTGTCCTTCGGATTCCAGTTTTTCTACTTCTGATTTCTTCATATCAATAAGAAATTCTGCATCTTGAAGATCATCCATAAGTGCCATTGCGCAACCTTGATTTTCATTTTGCAACATTTCTTGTATATTGTTCTGAAGATTTCTACAGTGTCTTTTCAGATCTTCTATTTGGGAAAGCAATAACTCTTTTTCCATCTTTAATCCTTATTCGTCAATTCCGTATTTAGTCATAATCTCTTTAGCCTTCTCAGAAACTTTAGAGATATTACCCTCTACGAATTCAACTCCTGAACCTACTGCCACTAAGCGAACTGAGTTTGCATGTTGGTTGGCACCGAATCTAACTTTGTTAAATTCTGCATCAGGTTTCAATGGTAAGGTTACAACATACCATTTATCATATTCGTAGACTTTGCTTGGGTCAATATATTTGCCGTTGATTTTAACATCTGGGTAGTGACGGATCTTGAATCCGTTTTCTTCATTTGTAGTAATCAGGCTAGGTGAAGCAATATTGGTATCTTTCAATGCGGCGATTGAGAATGCAGATCCGTTAGAGCCACCTTTAGATTGTCTGAATGGAACAACGATAGCTCGTGGTGCATTAGCGTTGGATACAAATCCTTCTGTTTCTAGGTATCTGAATCCTTTGCCATCAGAATGCGCTGTGATCATTGCTTTATGACCATCAAACTCTTTAACTGCGCCGGCCCAATCTACAGGGTCACCAGCTTTAATTGAAGAATTTAAACTTTTCAGTTTAAGACTTCCAGACTCTGCTGTTTCTGCTGTAGACTCAAGCGAACTAAAGTCGAATGTTGTTACAGTAGGCTCACCTTCTTCTACTGCTGGACTTGGATTAGCAGGTGTTACTGGAGCAGGGCTTTCATTGCCAGGAGTTGGAGATACTGGTTGTCCTGGATTTTCCTCTGGTTTTGCAACAGGAGGTACTGGTGTGCCGGTATTTTCAGTGCTAGGTGCAGCTGGGGATGCATTTTGGTTAGATGCAAGTTTTTTCTCTAGCTCTGTTACCTTAGTCGTTAATTTGGAAATTTCTTCCATATTAAGAACTGATTGATAGTATGTCGGTACATAGCTTTTATGTATACTACCATTGCTATTTTTACCAGTCCAAGGAGTTAGACTTTGTTTCAGCTGGTCGTATTCATAGTTGCCAATTACTTCGCATGTTTCAAGGTTTCCGCCGTAGAAGCCAAGACTTTGGATACCATCTCTATATTTCATTGAGTTGGATACATAAGGATCACCAAACGGAAGTCTACCTTTCTCTACGCTTGTGTATGGAGTTACGTCAGTGTAGTTAAATGCAAGGCTAGATCCTTTTAGTCTACCAACTAGGATTTGACGGGCAAAGTTTCCTTCTGGAGAGTTTTGTACCCAGTTTTTAGCGATAACACATCCCAGCATTTCGCCGTAATGTGGCTCAGAACCTACTAGCATACCGTATGTTGCAGTGTTAACGAATGCAGTTGCCTCAGCGCCTGAACCGCCGCCGCCTTCAAATCGGATAGTAGGTGGTTCTGAGAAACGGCTTCCCATGCGATCTAGTTTTAGATTTACTACTTGTCCATCTTTAATTTGGGCAGTTATTTTTGCACCAAATGCTTCTGGACCACCACCCTCTACAATTACTTTTGGAGGTGTTATATATCCTGAACCAGGGTTAGTAATTGTTAATGCAGAGATATATCTTTGTCCCCAGAATTCACCAAATGGCAATGCAAAGGTAAATTGGTTGTTTTCGATCAGATAGTGGTTATGTCCAAAGTTACATTGAATTCCTCGTGGAGCATAAACGATATTATCTGCCCATACTTGGTGACAACGTAACCACCATTTCTTACCATCACGTCTGAATTTAACACCTCTTGCACCATTAATTGGATGTAATCCGAATTGGCCAGAAAGGATTGTATTTCCTCTTACTTCGATATTGCTATCTTGGTAATAGAAGGAATGAGGGTCTGCAATATCTTTGCTTCCTGGGGTATCGCTAATAAGCTTACCAGCAAATAGCTCTTCAATTACTGTTGATACACCGTAATATTGTGCCTCACCTTTGTTGTTGATGATGCGGACATTATTACCTGTATGAATATCCATTACTTTGCGCATACCTCTACCAAAAACGTTGTCATGGATAAAGATATTATCCATAGGTAGATAGCGTGATGTACATTGTTGGTAACCTGGATCTAATGAAGTGCCGCCGCCGATACCGCGTGTATGTTCTAGGTGTGCATCTGGGTGACCTACAACTGAATCTGGTGCATAAATGCCGGTAAGCTCAAATCCTGAAGCACGAATACATTCGATACCACAGGTGTAGTTATGAGTAAAGTATCCGCCGGTAATTTTGGTATTAGTAGCAACAATACCTGCTCTGAATGCAGCCTCAGAGTCTCGAGCATCAACTGCTTCGCCTGATGGTGTACCGTATAGACCACAGTTGATAGCACCACCTGTTAGGCCTCTAACATCGAAGTCTCTAATGACGGTATTGCGAGTTCCAAATAAACGCCATCCATATGCACGGCTACCATGTTGACCGCCGCGCCATGTTCCCCATTTTCTTGAGGTTGTTCCGTCATCTTGTGGGAATGCAGATTCACCTTGGGCATTGAAGTATCCACCAGCACTGCGGAAACGTAATGAAGCTCCGTCTCTTAGCAGTTGCATAATTTTTTCTTCATTGAAGCCTTCTGGTTGTTCAATGTCTTGCGCTTCATAACCGTTGTTCATGTATCCTGCTAGGTCATGACGCTGGGTAGTTGTATTGAAGCCTGCTTCAGCTGTACCTTTATCGCCCATGCCTGTACCAATGTGAGGATTTTCTTTGGTCCATCCATCAATAGGTGGGAATAGCATTTTGTCTAAGTCTGCACCTTTTTTGTAGCTAAACTCTTGATATGCACGAGATAGGATTGTGCCGCCGTGAATAATCTCATTGTCAACTGAATCGCCGCAAAGATGGAATGCATCTTGACCTGCTTCTTCAATTACAAACTTAGCAAGTTTAAAGTCGAATTTATTGCCGACCGATTTATAGAATGAAACACATGGTTGTTGACCATGGACGACCAATGTCATTGGGTCATTACGGTTACGTCTAATTGAGCGATTATCTGCTCCGTAATATTCTGGTTTGTATCCTTTGTTTTTGGTAAAAGGAAACACGCCGCCGCGTGAAGAAATGTAACAGTTTGAAGGCAGTTTATCATACCACTCTTGAATGAGGCGTACGATTTGTTTTGCATCTTCTTTACCTTCGGCCTTTTTCTCTAGAGGCTCGTAGTATCTAGATGTAACTTTTTTGCGAAGCTCCTCAGTTAATGCGTCTTCAATGTAGAAGATATTTGCTTCTAGTGCTAAACGCAAAGGAGATTTTAATTTTTCTCCACCTGAAGATTGTTCAATTTGTTTGTTAAGAATTTTTTCACTGGCATTTTCCGAACCTAAAGCTTTACTCACTTCGGTTTCGACTGTTCCTGGTGTTACTACTTTTACGCCAGTGTTTTTATCGTTAACCTTAATGTCGCCTTCATCGCCGACAGTGATATCTACTCTAGGTTGAACAATAGATTCTTTTGCCTCTTTTGCTTTTGCTAGAGCTTCTTGTGCAGTTGATTTTGCAGTGGCAACATCTTGAGCCATTTCGCCAGTTTTTCTAGTTACTTCTTGGGCAACTTGCTCACCTACGACTCTTTCGGCAGTTTGCGCTGCTGCCTGTGTAGCTGCTTGGGTAGCAGCCTGTGTTGCAGCTTGAGTCGCTGCAACTTTTACTTCCTCTTTAGTTGTCTGTGCTTCTCGTTTAACCTGAGCAATAGCTTCTTCTGCTTCTGCTACTTTGCCACTGACAGTATTGGCAGTTTCAATAGCTTTTGCTGCTTTCTTTTCTGATTCAGTTTGAGACGCCTGAACTCTCTCTATTGTCTCTTTGATTGTGTTTTGAGCAGCTTTATTGGCAGCAATCTTCTGGGCCATTAAAAGAGTTACTGCATCTAAATTTGGAGTTGTCATATTGGCCTCTTAAGCTAGGATTTTTTCTATTTCGTTTTTGGTACTATTACTAATATCTACGATTTTTGTAACAGTAACTTTTTCTATGATTTTTTCTTTTCCATCTGGAGTAACTTCGGTTTTAACCTCAGTTGATGTAGAAGAATCAATGGTAGGTCCGTCCAATTTAATATTCCCGTTTCCTGAACCGATATATGAATTGCTACCGTCTGAAGTTTCTCCTGATAGCACTTCAATTCTGTTTTCATTCTTAAGGCGATTAAGTGTATTATTTACAGAACGAATTGTACTTGGATTATCAGGAATGCTTATTTCAGTTGGTTCGTCTTTGATTGTTTTTCCCTCGAAAGTGATATAATCATTCTTTCGAAGTTTTCTAACTACCCATTTCATATTATAACATTACCTTTGTTTATAATCTATCCTCTGTACTAACGGTTTTAGGACCACGATTTTCGCCACTCTCTTCTTCTCTGGCTGCTGGAGGTGGTTCTACCGGTGCTGGTTCCGCTGGGACTGGTTTTGCCGGAGAGGCTTCTTTAAGCTTTTGTCTTTCATCTCTTTTGGCGTAGACAGTTGTAACTTTTTCTGGAACATCTCCAGATACGATTTCAATACGGCCTTCGCGTTTTAGTCGAGATAAAGTATTTTTTACTGCACGAATAGCTGAGCCATTGTCATCGCTAACTTCAATTTCTGTTTCGGTTGTACCGATATTTACGCCTTCAAATGTAATATACTCATTTGGGTACTTTTTCTTAACCAGCCATTTCATTTATTTACCTCTTTGTTGTAACTTTCGATTAGGTTTACCAAGTATTGTTTCTCAAGTCTGCAATTATGAACTTTCTCAACAAGCGATAATGAATGTTCAATTAATGCTCTTGATGTAGTTCCTTGTAGCTCTTGTATTTCCTCTTCACATTTTCCGAGTCTTACTTCTTCTGCTATTTGTATTTGTTGTGCTTTTTTAGGTTTTTGTGCAAAGGTAGAACAAGCACTCATGGATAATACTGTCAAGACTATTAATAATCTTTTCATTTTTTCAACCTTTTGTTATATTCATCTTTAAAGTCTTCAGAAACACATTCTTTGTCAATTATAAGTGAGAGGATCTCGGCCTTATTGTCGTTTAGCATATCTTGCAGACCTTTTCTACCATCTCTGAACTGGGCAAGCAATGTACCCTCTACTCCCCTAATTCTATTTGCCAAATCAGTTGAAGTTTTAAGATACATCGCTTCAGCGTCAGTTCGTCCACGTTGATATTGGTTTTGCCCATATTCATAGACTAACGCTATCATAAGTCCAAAAATAAAGATAGCAGGAAGCACCTTTACCCATAATGGCATAACACCTTTTACGTATTCAACGACACTTTCTTTGCTTAATTTCATTTTTATTCTCCTTTTAAAATTATGGTAAGATAGTAGGCCAAGGTTCGCTAGTTAGATACATAATAGGGCTCACACGAATATCACCAATATCTCGATCAGTAGGAACAGGGTCAGTAAATTGGAAACGTAGCATATTCGCATCGCTAGGTCCTCCAACATACCAAGTACCATATGGTGTACCCTTGTCGTTGTAGATGTTACCAATTAAGCTAAATTCTGATCTAAATCCTTCCGGTATTCCTCGCAAACCTAAAATAAAAACGTTTCGTTCTCTGTCAGATGGCTGAATAGAATATCCCGGTCCACCACGTCGAACAATACCAAACCAACCCCAGCTTAAACCACCGAATTGATACATAATGGTATCGTTTTTGCGTCTAATTTTTAGGTATGACGCGCCCAGTTTTGAATTGATATTAAGTGTTCGCCATCCAGTATCTCCAGTTAGAACCTCCCATCCCTGATTGTTAGTTCCGGTTCGTTTTATCCATTTTAAAGCACCATTTGTAGCATTGGTATCAACATATGTTGTACCAACTGGAGCCTCTACTTTTCCGTTTGGCATGCCGGTTCCGTGGATTTCGTATTGACCTCCTTGTTCAGATGATGAGCTTGGTAGTGTTACGCTTCCGCCGCCGTCAGATAGAGTAAGAACATTTTTAGATAATGTTAGTTTTTGTGGAATACCAACACCATCTTCACCTTGTTGTCCTCTAGGGCCCTCTGGACCTTGAATACCTTTAACACCAGATAGGTCTAAAAGGAATGTCCATCCTTCTGCAGTTCGAACATACAGTCGACCATTATCTTCGTCTGTATCAGGATTGTTAGAGGCTACAACAGCCATTCCTCCTTCTTGTACAGTTCTATCCGCTTCAAGCTGTTCCTTTGTTCTAAAGGTTCTGTGAATAGAGAATGGACTTCCGCGCTCACCACGTGGACCCTCTGGACCTACTGGACCTCTTTCTCCTTTGAGCGACTTGAGCCACTCTTCTTTTGTTCCCTCGTAACCATTCTCTTTGGCGATTTCGTATGCTGACTTGCCGTCTTTGCCGTCTGCACCTTTTGGACCAGTCAATCCGATAGGTCCTTGAGGCCCGATAGGCCCTGGTTCTCCTCGCTCACCCTTTTGTCCATCCTGACCTTTTTCACCTTGTTGACCTTGGGGCCCAGGAGGTCCTTGGAGCCCATTGTCCCCTTTAGGGCCGGTATCGCCCTTTGGTCCTGTAAGACCAGTCGGTCCTTGGATGCCCTGTTGGCCTGGTTCGCCGTTTTGTCCCGGTGGGCCCTGTAAACCCTGTGGCCCCATAGGTCCACGCTCACCAATATCACCTTTTGGACCTTTAAGCGATGCAGCCCATTCTTGTTCGGAACTAAAACTTAAGCCCCCATGGGCAATTTCATATGCTGATCTGCCATCTCGTCCAGGCCGGCCTTCCGCTCCACGTTCACCTTGTGGCCCTGGTGGGCCCTGTAGTCCTCTATCGCCTTTTAGTGATAGTAGCCAGTCCTCTTTTGTGCCAGTGTAACCATTTTCTTTTGCAATTTCATAGGCTGATTTTCCGTCCGCGCCTTTTTGACCAGAACCAGCTGAAGTTTCTAGAGATGTAACCTTCTCTTCCAGCTCTTTATCTTTGGATTTTAAAGCGTTTAGGCTCTGCGAAATCTTTTTGAATTGCAATGCCATCAATTGTAAAACATTCATTTTATATATTGCCTTTATATACGTTTAGATAATTCGAACTTAGATTTCTGAAAAGTTAACTATTTCTTCCATAAGTCCGTTAACCTTTCTGTATATAATGGAGTTTTCCTGATTACCCTCTCTGTCCAAAACTCCAACGAATGCTCCTTCTTCTATAGTAGAGTCTGCGTTCATGTCATCGGCAGTATTGTAGAATTTGGCAATCTTTAGAGAGAGATCTGGAGTAGCTCCATTTTGACCAGTACCGGCTGTGCCCGCATCGCCTTTAGGTCCTGGAGGTCCTGCTGGGCCTGTGTCCCCTTTATCTCCTTTTGGACCCTTTAATAGCTCTAATTGTTCGGAAGTAAAGTCAGAGAATTTAAATGGCTCGCCTTTATCCCCTTTGGGGCCGGCCAGTCCATCTTGACCGCGTTCACCGTTGCGCCCTTTTAGACTTTCAAGCCACTGCACCTCATCTCCAACAAAGCCGTGCTCAACAGCAATCTCATAAGCAGATTTACCGTCTTTTCCGCGTTCTCCGGTATCGCCTTTTGCACCAGGTAAACCGTCTGCACCACGATCGCCTTTAGGACCAGATAGTCCATTTGCTCCTGCTGGTCCGGTGTCACCTTTAGGTCCTGCCTGTCCTTGCGGACCAGGTTGTCCCTGTGGGCCTGGTTGACCAGTTGCACCTGATGGCCCCATCGGTCCTACTGGGCCTGCTGGACCCATTGGGCCTTGAGGACCCTGAGGGCCTGGACTACCACTTCCGCCACCGCCACCTCCACCAGATGGAGTAACAATTGCTCGGATAGACGTAGCTGGTACCGAGGATTCAATCCTTTTACCTTCAATCCCTCTGACTATTGAAATTAAAGCTGCGGTGTCGCCATTGTCAACATTGAATGTTGAAAATTCCTTTTTGACAGAAATTCCATTGACGAAGAAGAATGCGGCTTGTTTCAGTTTTAAATCTAACTGCATTATGCTACCTTAATTAAAATCCTGGATACATTAGGTTTAGTGTATCCATCCAAGGTTTTCATCTTTATCTTAATTCTGGCGGTATTAATAATAGCATTCTTTTGTCTGGCAGCTACATATAGAGCTTTTACATTCTCTGATGTTTTTAGCTGGTATCCATTCTCTGATTTTCTAGTATTAATATCTTTGCCGTACTCTAGTTCTCTACCAAGGATATACTTAAGCGATAGAACAATAGAAGTGAACGGGTTTTTCTCCCAGTCTTCATCTACGATTGTATGTTCTTCGCCGGCCGTATCCACAACCCTAAACTCCCCGGATTTAAAAGATACTAGAGTGTATTTAGTTACGTCATAAATTTCGACATAATTGTCAGCAGGGAATGATAAACTGTTAAACCCTGTATAAATAGTAGACTCGCCAGAGAATGGTACACCGTTTACAAAATATGTATCCTTAAAGTTTACAACCTTTTCTGAAATAGCTATACCAGATGCAGATACTACATTACCTTTAACGGATATAGGATTTGTGGCATCGTAATACTTAAAGATATTTGTCTCTAGTAATGCTGGATCTATTTCAGTCGTGAAAGTGTTCCCATCAGAATCTCTAGTATGGGAGTGTAACGTAACAATGTTATTATCAGAATAGTCATTTATTGGCAAAATGCTCCTAATTGACCTACCAGTTTTTGATAACTTCCTGAGAGGTTTAATGTCTTTATATGCACCGCCATTAATTGAAATTTGATAATGCATATCCACATTTTTAGACTGGTAATTATCACAAGTATCTATTGCTACAAACTCACCAGTGGCTCTAATAGGAATATCGCCTGTAACGTATTCTGTTGGAGTGGAGTATCTTTTTACTGCTATATGAAACGAACTTATCTCTACATTGTAAATGTATCTTCCGGATATGTAATCTGAGCTTTTATCAAGATCAATAACTATACGAACATAACGGTCGTTAGTTTCACCAATAGATTCATTTAAGCTGTTTGTCAGAACTCTATCTGTTATTCTGTTATAGCTTATCGAATCATTGCTTGTGTAAATTGTATATACATACGCCCGTTTTGTTTTTAATTGGATATTATTAAATACGCCGTATTCTTTTCTATCAATATCTAGTATAAAGCTTTTGCTTCCGCCATTTAATGAAGAGTAAGATATAGTTGACTTAACGTTTGAATTTAGAATGTTGCGATTTTGCGCCTCTCCGTTGTCAACGGTCCACACTAAATCAATCTTCTTATTATTATCAAATATATAGCAGGATATTCCTGAATTGGTATTATTGGAAATAATGGAAGATTCAGATTTTTCAAACGTATCAGATTCTTTTACCCCAACGATTTTCCCACCATCAACATAAGCGGTCGTCTCGTCCTCTATGTATGAAATAGAAGATGGAGAATAATAAACGGCTTTTGTATATTTGGTGATTGACCTATCTGCGACATTTGCGGCCTTGGCATCAGACGATGCCTTAGCCAGCCTTGTTTTAATGTCTCTTATATAGTCAGATGATTTAATTTCAAACTTCTCTATTCTTGGCAGTAATTCGTCCATTTTGTCTTGATTACAAAATAGGATGTCATACCATTCTTTTAGAATTTTATTTAATCCAGCTTCAGTATACTCATCACCAATATCTGGTATTTGAGTTCCAGCAGATGAAGCTTGGAATGAATTTAAATTGTAAATAGCTTCTTCTACTTTATTCATTTTATACCGTTACTGTGTTTAATGTTAAATTCTTTAATGTTGGAGAGCGTAAAATTTCTGCACTTTTATCCGTTTTGCTTTCCGATAGTACAACATACTCAGTGTCCATTGTTGCATCTTTTAGTTCTACTTGACGCTCATTTACTGTGTATGATTTCTTATCCAGAACTTTAATTGGAAAGCCCGATATAAAGATATTCGAATAGATATATTCCACCTCTGACTCGCCACTAATCGTAGATTGAGAATACAGCATACCGTTTGTATAGTCAATAGAGTATAACCCGCTTGAGCCGTTTGAGTCTGCGATATTTACAGATATAAATGTGTCAATAATATCGTCTGTCTTTATACCATCTGGTAGCTGAACGAATGTCTCATTGCCTACATCTTCAAGCATATAGTCGCCGCGATAGATTAATTCGTCTCTACTAAAAACTTTTGAACTTAATTGCTCAACGCCGCCAGTAACTTCAATATCCTCAAAGTGATTTACAAGTCTACCAAGACTAAATCTATTTACAGATTTTGGAATAAGTATATTTGCTTTGCTTGAAGATTTAAACTCATCGATACCATTTATATATGGAACCTCTTTTACAAATGATAAAAGAGATGACGACTTGTTTGTAAATTTTAGTCCGCCCTTTAAGAGACCAGAATGCTCAAGTTTCGCAGATGTCTGTCCATCAAACTTGGATAGTTTTTCTTTTGATCTTGAGAACTTGGCTTCCTCTGTATATAAATCAATACCATTAATATTGGATCTCATAACCAAAGGTATTTCTTCGTAGTTTATATACATACCATCTATAATGGCTGAATGAGAGGACGAATAAAACTTGCCATCTATAATAGTAAATTCGCCTTCATTTAACAGGACATCTGGGTATCTACTATTAAACACTAAGTTAATATTAGATTTATCTGAACTTGTCGGTATGGTTGCAGTAAAATAATCTAACAGATTTATAGTTTTACCTGTTTCAAACTCCATAACCTTTTTGCCAAATGGGTCGGTTAATGACACGGCTCTATCAGAAGGCATAAATACCCACTCATAACAAGATGTAAATGCACCTAATGTTAGATTAAGTCTTCTTGTATTTTCACCATCTGTGAGAGTATATATACCGGCAGGTTCTTTGAATGGTATAACCATATTATTGCTGTCCGATATTCTAACTTCTCTTTTAACTGGAAGTGAAGCTTTATATGCTTTTGCTGATTTAGGATCAATGGTATATGGAGGAACGATTCTATAAATCTCCCCACCTTCAATTGCGCATTTAATTTTATTAGCTCTTATCGTTGCCCTTGTAATATTTTTCATGGGTGCAACTGTTTTAATAAGACTATCGGGGCCAGATTTTATTGAACTGATAGAGTCTAGAAGATTCTCATTGTCGTTATATAGGAAGTAAGATCCTCTTTCTCCGAATTGATATCCAAGTCTTTCTGATACTATGTATTTATCAGATAAATCAAACGGAACCTGTATTACAGGAGATTGCTGACTAACCTGTTGTATATGTCTATCAATACTAGATGCCATAAGCGGCAACTTGTGTTTACTGCCTGTCATTCTTATTCTAAAGAATAGTGTTGTTACCGGTGTTTTTGTATTAATAGAATTTTCTGATTTAGTATTGAAATCTAGATGTTTTGGATGATCACTTACGGAGAACGGTGTAGAGACTTGATACCATGTAGAAGAGTCGTTACTAATCTCGAATGCAATATTCTCAAAAGAATATTTATCAGTAGGGATCGATGCAGCAATTGATGCCTTTAAGATCTCCTCTTTTTGTGTGATAGGTCCAAATACAATTTCTCCACTTTCTATGGAAGTGGCGATACCTATAGATAAATTTCTTACACCTATAGCATATCTTGTTTGGCCATTTTTTGAAGTGTATGGACTATTTTGTAAAAATGCTACTTTAATGGATGTCGCATTAACTCCTGGGAAATTTATCTGAGATACACCATTTACTTCTTGAACGGAAAAATCTGACCGATAAAAGCGCTTACCATCTGGTGACACTTCAAGATACATCACTGTTGGCTTATCAATGCCATACTCAGAATGTATTAATGAAATTCTATTTACCTGATTTACATCGCGCAAGTTGATGTTAAGAACTGCTGTGATGGCAGAATCAAATTTCTCTATTTCGTACTGAGTGTCTGATATAATTGTGTTCTTGTCATTATATCTTGGTATGTCAAAATCTGCGGAATTCCCCTCTTGTCCATTGGTGTTAATTTTTACATCAATAATAGGAACCGGCGAGAATGTTTTTGTTTGTAGCGAGATTGTACTCCCGCTTATAACAACCCCATTGTTTTTTAGTATTGGCATATTGTTAATGCCGAACTGTTTATTTGTATTTCCACTTACAGTAGAAACTGTTAGGTACAGATCGGATACTTCCGACATTTGCTCTCTTATGTCAGACACCCCTTCTGCGAATTTACCTATAGCCATAGCAACCCTATTATTTGAGTCATTAACGGAGGCGGCAATCTTGTCTGCCCTTGTTTTAATATCGGACAATAGTTGCTCTCTCCATCCTGGGAGACGCTTTGAATAAATAGAGTGTGAGTTAAAGTAGTCTTTTATCATTTCGATATTATTCCAACATACTTAATGTTAGGCTCTGACTTGTCGGGATCTATCACAATAGCATCTAGGTAACAAGCTATCCTATAAACATCGTTATTTAATATTCTAATCGAGTTATTCTCATCGATGGATATATTTTCATTTTTGTACAATCCACCTTTATAATCTGGCGATGCAATATAAAAACAGGATTCATCTCTGTCTTCGATAATGCCGTCTTTTACTACAACATCATCCTTGCTTACCATACCCTCTCTGTATTTATAGATATTGGACAGTTTGTACTTAGGTTTCTCATCTCCAAGTACAACTTCTCTTGTCTTACCCAAACCTAGAGTAATCTTCTCGTCCATTAATTCTATGCCAGACCGAGAATATCCTGTTACGTTGATATTGCCAGATATAATTGCAGTCTCTAAATCTTCGCCCTTGATTACAACGTTTAATGATCCAGAATTGAGAATTTCGGCTCTCTTTGTTCTCAGTGATGCAACACTATTCGATGAGATACGGTTAGCATCAATGTCGATAAATTTAGATAAAGAATCTCCGTCTTCGATGTGCTCATGGATAATAGAGATTTCAATCGCCATTGAGTTTTTATGCTTGTTCTTAATTACAAGCGGTTCATCTACTGCTATTGGAAATGACACTACCGGGCTTGTATTCCCCATAGAATCAATTGCCGTAATCGAAGATATGACTACATCTCTTACATTTGGGCGAATTATAATTCTATTAAAAAATGATACGCCTGGTCGTAAAGTTTCTCTTAATTCCTCCATGAGAAATACCTTTCATCATACGGAGGCATAATATACGCCTCATCAGTGGTAGAATAGATCATGCTTCCTTTCGCCGATGTGTCAATTTCCATAATTGCATAATGGCCAGCATCTTCTGATGAAAGGTTGCTACCTTGTATGAAGTCTGATCCGCTCTTAATAATCCCAAGCTTTTCGATATAGCCATTGTGCCATTTCTCTAAATCAGACTCAATTCTATCCATTGATTCTACTATAAAGTCAGATGAAGCTGTCGCAGTCTCTCCAAATCTTGAGATTTCTTTTGTTACATATGAAATGCCTATAGTATCTAAGTCCTTTATTCCTTTAACCTGAAGCTC
>ERZ1674155.26-NODE-26-length-44280-cov-11.987564_pt1 | contig 44280 bp, 62 predicted proteins | sample MGYA00581305_ERZ1674155 | MGnify/ENA primary metagenome ERZ1674155 (study PRJEB41354, sample SAMEA4873344) | human saliva metagenome | biome: human-associated habitat [ENVO:00009003]; feature: mouth environment [ENVO:08000002]; material: saliva material... | reverse complement strand
AGGCCGGCGGGGGGGGTATCCCCTGGGGTGCCTGGGGTTTGTTTTTCTTCCATTGGTTATTTCGTTGTTGTTGTTTTGGTGTTTGTGTTGGTCGTGGTGTTTTGTGTTGTTTGTTCTGCTTGTGTTTGTGTTTGTGTTCGCGTGTGGTTGTGGTGTAGTCGTGTGCGTGTGTGTGTTGCGTGTGTGCTTGTGTGTACGTGTGTTCGATGGTGTAGGTCACGTGTTGTGTTGTGTGTGCTGGGTTGACGTGTGTCCTGTGGTGTGGCGTATGGTGTGTGGTGTCAGCGATTCGGCCCCTGTGTGTGGGGTGATCTTGAGAGGATGATTGATGTGCGTAAGGTGATGCGTGCTGCTGCTGGTGTGGTGGTTGGTCTGGCTGCTTTTGGTGGTTGTGCGCCCGCGTATGCTGGCGAGTCTGATAGTCCTGCTGGTGGGTGGGTGCTGTCTGGTAGTGGTGCCCGTGTGGATGTGTCTGGTGTGCCGGGGTGCGTGTCTGAGGATCAGTCGGTGGGTCCTTGCTTCTGGGACGCTACTGGTTCTGGTGTTAGTGGGGGCCGGTCTTTCCTTGTTGGTGGTGACGGGTCCGTGTCCTATGTGGAGCGTGTCGCCATTGATGGGGCCAGTGCACCCACTACCTCGCCTTCTAGTGTCTCTACGGAGGGTGTGCACTCGACTGCGTCGAGCGCGGTTGTGGATGGGCCTGTAGATATCCCCACCTCTTCTAGTCGGAGCAAGGTTGTTGGTTCTGTGGATTCTGGCGTCAAGAGCGACTATGACCACGAGGTTGCGTTGGTGTGTGCTGTGGTTGTGGTGCTTGGCCTGGGGCTGTCTGTGTGGTGGTCGCGTCGCCGCTGATAGCCTCTTTCTTCTTGGCGCCCCTGGGTCACTGTGTGTGGTCTAGGGGCGTCTTGCGTTTGGGGGTGCGTGTTGTTCGGACGTGTGTTCGATGATGTAGGTCACGCAGATTGATGCTTGATTCGGCTTGACCGACTCTGCGCAGGTGTGTGTATAGTTAAGTCATCAGCACGGGGCGGACAGCCCCACAAAGAAAGGATCACACAATGACTACTATCGCCCAGTACGCGGCCAGCAACGACATGAAGCCCTACGAGGTTGCCGCCTTCCTTAACCTTGGCCTCGGCTACAGCGACCAGGACGAACTCTCCGCTGAGGACATTGCCATGCTGTCTATTCCCACCGACATTACGGACCAGCTGGACGAGTGGGGAATTGACTACCTGTTTGACACTGATGGTGTTAGCGTCGGTGACGCTCGCATCGAGATGGACAATGATGACTATGTCGTCAAGACTGGTGATGACATTGTCGCTATCACCAGTGACACTGACAAGGCGGCGGCCCTGCTTGCTTTCCCGCTGGCCCGCCGCGCATGGACTCTCGGATACGCGGGCGACTTCGATGCCACCGTGCATGGCGGCGAGATGGGGATGCGACTCTCCTACGGGAGTAGTGATGTCACTGTCTCGGCTGGTGTCGGTGAGGTTGATGCGTTCACTGTCGTGGAGCACGACTTGCTGTCCAACTCGGTTGTCATGGATGATCTAGAGGCTGTCCTCGCCTCGACTGAACTTGCCTACAGTGAGCCGCTTGAGGCGTGGCAGGCTCTCTGCGGGTCGGACGCCTTCGATAGGGATCGCTGGGAGAGCATTGTTGAGTTCTTCAATGAGGATGTGCGCTTCGAGTATGGCGACCGGTTCACTAAGGTGGAGTCCTACATCACTGACGGCGTCGCCCTTGTTGAGGATGGCGACTCTAGTTCCCCGGCCCGTGTCATCGACGTTGAAACTGTGTCGGACGCGACGTTCTGGTCGGCGAGTGATGTGGCGGCCGCGGTCCTGTTCGCGATCTCCTGAATATTGTTAGCCCGGATGGCCGTAGCGGGGGTTCGACTCCCCTGCCGGGCGCGAAACCACCACCCACATACTAGGAAGAGAAACTGCCATGTCTAACGTCGAGATGCTTCTTGTTGACGCGCTGGAGACTGCGGTCGAGGAACTGTCGATCGGCCTAGAGGCCAAGGGGTTCGACTTTGATGTTGAGGACTCCCCGAACACTAATCAGTACATGCTCATCCCCACTGATGACAGTCAGGTCATCTATGTCACTGCCGAATTGTCCTGGGATGATGAGCCCACCGTTTTCGTAGACGTCTATGACGTGGATGAGAACGGGGAGGAACAGTGGGATAACGGGGACATGGAGATTGAGGAGGCCATCTCTTACCTCACCAAGAAGTGACGGTGAGTGCACTATCAGCGCCCAAATCTAGAGGAGAGGAACATGAGTACTATTGCCGATCGGATGGCCGCCGCATTTAAGGAAGTCACAGGCCTGTCATTCGTCCCTTCGGATGATCGGAGGATCAGCACTGAGCGTTTCATTGTCACCGCATACCGGGAGCCCGCATCTAGGCGATACACGTTCAAGGCCGAGCGGTTCATTATGGACAGTACTGGCCGCGTGATGGTGGCCGAATCGGAGGCCGATTGCACCAGTGTGAGAGCCATGGTGGGCGCGATGAGGGAGGCGGATCGGCGTGCACAGGTACTCCGCGGAGTGTCTGACAGACTCACGGAGGATGGCTGGACGATTGACCCCATGATCGGCGGCTTAGGGTCGGGGATTACGGCTCATCGCAATGGTGTCGCAGTCATGATCCACAGTGACGGCAGGGCTGTATCCAGCAATCTCATGGCGCAGATCTACGCTGAGGCTGTGGCCAGGGTCATCGAGAATGACGTGCTCTAGGCGGGACGGCGGCTCACTGTAATGGCAGTGGGCGCCCGCCTCACCTAGAGGGAGTGTGTAGTAGAAACGCGGGCCGCCGCTGAATAATGCTTGCACATGTTGCTTGAGAACTACATAGAGATTTATGGCCATAGGTGGCAGGCACCGCACGCACGGCGCCGCCTCGCGTAGTCGACACAGTCTGCCCACCTATGAGTCACCTAGACCGCCCTATTGTTTATTTCTACAACAAGAGGTTTGCCGTGTGATCCATTTTGGTCTAGGTGGCCCATAGGTGCCCACAGCGCGTGGGTCCTGCTAGAAAGGAGAACGGGCCTTGAATTATGTCGCGAGGTCTCAGGAGGACTGGGACGACCTGGTGAGTGAGGGGCTCCTTAAGTATGCGCCGGACATTTACGTCACCGGGAGCGTATCCGTGGGGAGTTACCGGCTAGGTGGCCTTGATGTTACCGTGTCGCACGGTGGCGAGGTTACAGCACCTAGTGGTGTGGCCAACTGGTACTTCTTGGTGGGTGGCCGCCTTGCCCTTAAGTGGGATGGGCAGGATAGGGCTTCACTTGCTGTCGAGGTAAGTGGCGAGTCCATCGCCACCCTGATCGACTACCCGGATGATGTTACGCCTGTCGTCTCGCCATCGAGCGTTGGCGCGGTGACGTTTGTGCGCAAGTCATCCGGTGGCGCTGCGCCCGTTGATGTTGGTGCGGCTTCCGTTAAGGGGCCAGCGCACTATGTGTGGCTGGGTGAGGCGCTGGTGTATGACGGCGCCCCTGAGGCTACTGCCGATTTGCAGTCCTGGGATGTGCTGGACGCACTCTTCCCGGACAATCCTCACCTCTGGAACGCCGGTAAGTACCTCACTCGACTCGGGCGTAAGGGAGATTCCAGCAAGCGCCTAGAGGACCTGCGCAAGGCGCTGTCGTACCTGGAACGGGCCATAGAGAAGGAGGAGAGCAGTGCCCAGTGAGCCGCCCCTTGAGTACAGGCTGGTGACGCACGCCGACATGCGCCTCATGTCTGACGGCTCGACCGTCTATGACGACCAGCATCAGGCGTGGGTCAAGCATGGCCCATGGTGGCACCTGGGTGACGGGGAGACCCGCCTCCTGGGCACCGAGTTGAAGCGCCTGGCCGCCTGGACGTACATCCTTGAACCATTCAACCCACACAGGCGCGCCTACTAAGGCGCGAACAGGAGACACGCATGACTACACCTACCGACATCACAGACGTCGCCCACCAGATCGCCTCCATGTGGCCCCACGCGCGCATGCATGTGGCACCCACCCCAATGGGGTACACGGTAGTACTTGGTGGTGCCGCAGCCGAGTTGACGCAGGATTGGTGGACTGTTCGTCGACCAGGGCAGCCCGATCGATTCTGGGGGTACGTCGAGTGCGATGAGGTAGTCATCGCCGACACGCTCGCTGAGGCGAACGCACACAACTTCCACGACCCGGTACGGATGCGCATCAAGGCGTTCGACCAGCGCCTCAAGGTTAGGCGTGTCGGCGACGTTTACAGTGTCACGACCGCAGAGTCCGAGGTGATCACGATCGCCCCGGTTGAAGGGAGGGTCGCGGTGACTGCGGGTGGCGTCACGCGCATGGTTGCGACGATGGGGCACGCGGTCATGGCGGTCGGGGCTCTGGTCGCCTCCAACTAGACCTCGGGTGTTGCTGCCCCCTGGATAGGGGGTTCCCAAAGGAATAGGGGGTTCCCAGGAGAATAGGGGTATCCCAGGAAAGGAAGACACATGGCAGAACAGATAACAGTCCACCAGGCGCTCACCAAGGTTATGGGGGATGTTCAGGCAGTCAGGAAGGACAGTAAGAACCAGGCGCAGAAGTTCAACTTCCGTGGGATCGATGCCGTAATGAACGCTGTCGGCCCGGCCCTGCGTAAGCATGGGGTGACCATCCTCCCGGAGGACGTTGAGGTGCATCGCAGCAATGGGACCACCGCCAACGGTAAGCAGACAGCCGAGGTGGTCATCAAGGTCACCTACCGCATCTACGGGCCATCCGGTGACAGCATCCACGGCAAGGTCGCAGCCGAGGCTATGGACTTCGGTGACAAGGCTGTGGCGAAGGCGATGAGTGTCGCCTACAGGACGTTCCTGTTGCAGGCGCTCACCATCCCCACTGATGAGCCGGACCCTGACGGCGAGTCCTTCGAGAGGGGGGTTCCCAAAGGAATAGGGGGTTCCCAGGAGAATAGGGGTATCCCAGCGGAACAGGGGGTTCCCAAGCAGTCAGTGACGGAGCAGTGCGCAACCATCCTCGACGGGTTCTGCTCCACCCACCACCTTGACGGAAACAAGGTGCGCGAGGAGTACTTCGCAGCCGGCGGCAAGGCCAACCCGGACATGCTCAGGGCGTGGCTCCAGCACAACTACGGTGCAGGAAAGGTTCAGTGATGAGCAAGGAAGACGCGCTAAGGAGGGCTGCCGTTGCGGCGCACGTCGCCAAGGTGGCCTCCCAGGAGAAGAAGAGGGCACTAGCGGAACTCGAGGAGGTGATGGCTCCTGGCGACACCTCGAGGCCAATGATTGACGGCCTACAGGTCGGGACTGTCAGTGTCAGTGCTCCCGCCCCGAAGTACCAGGTTGTGGATGAGAGATCACTGGTGGCCTGGCTGGAGTGGAACAAGCCCGACGCCGTGCACAAGGTTCCCGCACCATGGTTCACTGCCGCTGCTGCACTTGATGGCTTCATCAAGCAGACTGGTGAGATCCCTGACGGCGTCGAGGTTGTTCAGGGTGATCCGCGTATCTCGGTCAGGATCTCTACTGCGCAGGCGGATGCTATCCAGGAGTTGATCGCCTCTGGGGACATTCGGATGATCGAGGTTGGGGGTGACTGATGGTGACCCCACGGGAAAGGAATGCGCGGCTGAGGCTTGCGGAGATAAGGGAGCGTTCAGAGAACTGGTGCAACCGTGGCCGGTATGAGGCTAAGGGGAAGTTGCCGTTCCCGGCGGAGGCTGATGTGGCTAACCTTCTCGCCAGAATCGACAGGATGCAGGCAGCCCTGGATGAGGAGCGAGCCATGAACGCGTCTCTACTGGAGACCCTAGTTGGCATGGAAAGCCCCCATGGCTAGGAAGGGGTCTCCCAGGAGAACAGGACCCTCCCAGGAAACAAGGAGGGTCGTGTACGAGAGGGACCAGTACCGGTGTGCCCGCTGCGGTAGGCACGCCGGGAACGGCCCCATGAGTATCCAGCACAGGAGGGCGCGCGGCATGGGCGGCAGTAAGTCGCCCAACACGAACAGCCCCAGTAACCTCATCCTCCTCTGTGGGGATGGGGTGCGGGGCTGTCATGGGCACATTGAACAGAACAGGAGCGAAGCGCGAAAGGCGGGATACAACATTCCGCAGTTCGTGGATAACCCTGAAGCGATCCCCGTCCAGTACTGGGACGGGAGAACATATTTACTCAAGGATGACGGGAGCAGAGAATGCTTAGGGTAAGTGAGGTTACCTACACTTACGCGACAGTCACATGCAATCAACCCGGGTGTAGCAATCGCATTAACCTTCAGCCTGGACCGGAGGACTCTTCTCGGGAACTTCGCGACCTAAAGACCCTGCGGAATCTTGCCGTGCGTCAGGGGTGGATGATCGGTGACAGCGAATACGATACAGATTGCCCGTACCACAACCGGAAGGAAACAGAATGAACGATATGACCGCTTTGGCTTACAGGATTGTTGAGCCATTCGTTGAGGAGTCACTCAATCCATTCGAGGTAGTTGGACGATGGCACAGCCAGCTAGGGCGAATCTCGCTCGCCATGCGAACAGCCAAGGATGAGTTGTACATCTCAGCGGCTAAATACCTCGACGAAGACCTTGAGTTCGAGCTAACCAGGATCACTGAGGATGCTGCCCTACTGCTTCACTGGCTTGACGTCGATGATGCTGCGGATGCTTTCCTGGCTGAGTATGAACGGGCCAAGGAGAAGCATCCTGGGATGACGCTGGACAGCGACAAGCACACTAATGAGTCGCGCTTCTATGCTCTGGCTGAGGAGGTTGGTGAGGTTGCGGCAGCACTTACCTACGACAACGCCTATTCAACTGGCCACAACTCCGACCTCATCTCTGAGGTCACCCAGGTGGGAGGGCTCGCTCTCGCATGGCTCATGGTATTCGAAAAGGATGACTAACCTACACACCTCCGAAGGAGAAGTAATCATGACCGCACTGCCGACTAGGGAACACGTGAGTGAAAGTAGTGGAATCGTAGGAGAGTTAGAGGAGTATCTTGACGCCGGATATTTCGCAAATACTATCCAGGGTGTTCATGCGCTCATTACCCATGCTGCCTTCCTTGAGAAGAAAGTGGCCGCCCTGAAAGCCACAATCGCCCGAATGCAGCAGGAGGGTGACGAGTCGTGATTGTAGCGCTTGTGTCAACCGCGCTTATCGCCGTTGCGTCACTCTCATATGGAGTCTACAAGGGCGGAGAGTGCGACTCTCTGCGCTTGGAGTTGGCGGTTGCGCGGCACCACACCAAGAAGTGGGCTGACGCCTACTATGAGGCCATTCGGGACGAGGGTGGCGATGGCGCGGACGCGTAGGAGCGCCAAGGCAGCCGGGGCGCGGTTTGAGAGAGTGGTTGCCGACTACCTCGCTGAGGAGTTGAATGACGACAGGATCGACCGCGCCCCGAAGGCTGGGGCCAAGGACAAGGGCGATGTGGCGAACGTGCGCATGGGTGACCACAAGATCGTCATCGAATGCAAGGATGTGGCCCGCATGGACCTACCGAAGTGGACCCGCGAAGCCCAGGTAGAGGCGAGCAACGCTGGAGCCATCGCGGGTATCGTTGTTCACAAGCGTCACGGTGTCGCCAAACCTGACCAACAATGGTGTACGCTGACACTTGGAGACCTCACCAGACTCCTGAAAGGAAACAGATGAAAACCATCCCAGGCTACCTCACCAAGAACGAGGCAGCCGCACAGCTAGGGATATCCCGCCAGACCCTCGATCGACACATCAAGAAGCGGGGCCTCTCCACCTATCAGTTCGTCGGATCTGCCGTGATCTACGTCCAGGAATCCGACGTGCAGGCCCTCCTGCACCCCACACGAAAGGAAAACTAACCATGGCATGCGACATCACCGTCGAAGGCAACCTCGGAGCCGACCCTGAGATCAAGTACACGCAGTCAGGGCAGCAGATCACCTCACTCCGCATCGCCGCCACCGCATCCCGCAAGACACAGGACGGAAAGTGGGAGGATGATGGTGAGCCCCTGTGGGTGACGGCATCCTTCTGGGGTGAGCAGCACGGCTACCTCGCCGACACCTTAAGGAAGGGTGACAAGGTCACCGTGACCGGCCTTCTCGTTCAGCGAGCCTGGGAGGGTAACGACGGCCAGCGCCGCACCAGTCTTGAGGTCAAGTTTCCTCGCTTCCGCGGCGTCATCACCCGCCGTGGCGGCCATCAGCAGGCCTCATTCAACGCCCCTCAGGGCGGCCAGCAGGGCGACCCTTGGGCTAACGCGGGAGCCCCGTTCTGATGGACTGGGATATCATGTCAGGCACAGACAAGCGCGAGTTCCTCATATATGTTGCGGCTGCGATCGCCATGTCCGCCGCTGCGGTAGTCGTTGCTGTCGCAGTGGTTGCAGCCATCGTGTACGCACCTTGGTACATTAAACCAATTGCCGTGGCGTTCTCTGTGACACTCGTGCTCGTGATTGCAAGCGCCTTCTATGGCGACTAATGCCTACCCTGAAGCGCAAGACGACGCACCCCCACTCTAGGGGGCAGGTCATCTGTGACGCCTGCTTCACAACGATCAGGCAAGGGCTCATGTACCGGAGGGACACCTGGAAGGATGGCACCTACCACTGGTCCCTCCGGTACTGCCCAGACTGTTGGCTCATTCTCGAAGAGGTAGAGTCCAGCATACACTCCGAATACGGTGGCCCAGATGCCGAGCACTACGAGCAATGGGCCGCCAGTAATACAGAAGTCAGCAGGGCTCAGGCGTGGATGATTCGCGCCTGGCCCAACTAGAAAGGACTTTCATGGTCAACATTACTCTCCATGGAGACAAGTGGGTTGCGAAGATCGTCTGTACCCAGTGCCGCGAGCGGCGCATCATCCAGTCACACCACCGCACCAAGCCCTGGGTTGCGGTCGAGTCCGTCGCCAAAACCTCAGCCAGAACACTCGGCTGGAAAGTCACCAACGAAACCGCCATCTGCGGAAAATGCAGGAGAAGCAAATGAGTGACGAGAATGACATCCACCTTAAGATAGTTGACGCCCGCTGCACGTGGCGCCCCTGCGCCCGCTACCTCGCGTGGCGCTGGAAGAAGAAAGGTTACAGAACCGCATACCAGCCCGTCACGCTTTGCAAAGCCCTAGTCGGCGCGGTAGACTTCGATCATTCCGGTGAGTGACTCCGCTGGATGTGGGATAGGTGAACGGCCCGGGGGATTGACCAAGATGTCTCCCCCGGGCCGTTGTCACACTCTGAACAGAAAGAAACCATGATGACCCCCCTTGATGAAGCAATCATCGAGAACGACCTTCTCCCTGAGGACCAGCGCGCAAGCAACGTAGAGCTCGCCGAACGGTTCAACACCTCCGAGGCGTCCGTCCGACGCCACCGCGCCAAACTGAAGCGCCGCGGCGCCCCCAACATGGGCAACGATGCCTTCTTCAGTGACGTGCCGGTGGATGCGATCCTTCAACGCGGGAAGACCATACGCCTCCCCGACGGGTCATACGAGAAGATCACATGGAAGCCCGGTGCCGTCGAGATGGCCGAGGCTAAGCGTCTGTCATACGAGGATCTGGACCCTGTTTTCCAGGAGCCGCTCCTGCCCCGACCTAACCCCTACAGCAATGTCTTGAACACGACTCCGGTCGTCTGCCTAGCCGACTTTCAGGTGGGCAAGGTGCAGAGCGGCGGCAGCACTGAGGACACCATCCGTCTCGTCCGGCGCGCCCTTCGAGACATTGCCGCCGACCTCACCGGCCCCGCCCCATACAAGCGCATCATCCTCGCTGACGTCGGCGACAGCACGGAGGGGTTCTGGAACGTGGCTAGTCAGGCCCAGACTAACGACCTATCCCTCACTGATCAGATCCGCGTAGTGCAGCGCCTATACGCCGAAGCCGTCCAGACGCTAGCGCCCCTGTGCGAGTCCATGTACTACGTTGCGGTCCCCTCCAACCACTGCGCCGTACGCACCGGAACTGGGAAGAACAGTCGCGCCAATGCACCGGACGACGACTTCGGGATCATGATCTCCCGCAACATTGAGGACATTATTGCGGGGCGCCCCGGCTTTGAGCATGTCACCTTCCACCGCCCAGAGAAGTGGGAGGAGGCCGTCACCGTGGACGCCGCCGACGGCACTCGCATCGGCTTCACACACGGCCATCTAGCAGGCACTCAGGCGAAGGTGCCAGGATGGTTCAGGGACCTAGCGTTCGGGCGCAGGAGCGGCCTCTACGACGCCAGAATCCTAGTTCACGGCCACTGGCACAACTTCGCCGTGAACCAAGTGGGTGACGCCAGGTGGATCATCTCCTGCCCCTCCGCAGACCGCGGTTCGGACTGGTGGACTAACATCTCCGGCGACTCCAGCAGGCCCGCTATCCTCACCTTCGAAGCACATGGTGGGAACGCATCATCCTGGGAACTCTATTCCTAGGTTTCACGTGAAACACAAGCCCCTCCCTTGTAGTCAGGCGATTACAAGGGAGGGGCTTGTTGTCTACCGGGCCCTACACCACTCGATAAGGCAGCACGTCAGCCACGCCAGACACCATGCAACCTACGGCGCCCCTGGATATCCCCTGATCGTAGGCAGCCTTCGTCGGGCAGATGTGCGCCCATACTGGCTTGCCAAGACTCAGAGCCTTAGACCACTGGGCAGGAGTCGCGTCCCACGGGAACCCAAGGTAGTCCCAGGACGCAGCCCACTTGGCTAGGCTCCCGTCATCAGCGTGCTGGGCGTACGCGTATCCCCAGCACCTCCAGCCAGCGGCCTTCCACTGCGCGGCAAGCCACGTAGCATCACCAGCACTCTTCCAGATGACCCGGCTCTTGGCGTCGGCCGGAAGCTTTGCGGCCAGGTCGGCCCACTGGGTGGCAGAGTACTTCGGGTCCAGCACAGTGATGTGCGATCGGCCATACGCCTCCAGATACTCCTCAATGCGGAGGATCTTCTCTCCGGCGGTCCGGTACTGCTGCACCTCGGCCCACGTCATCTGAGCAATGGGGGTGGTGGGTGCCGAGGGATCTACGCGCTTGAGGTTCTGGTCGTGGGCCAGCACCCACACGCCGTCGCTGGTCCGCCCCGTGGACACCTCCAAGGCGCCCGCCCCGTGCGCGACGGAGTTCGTGTAGGCTCTCATGCTCATCTCAGGCCATGAGGCAGAGCCGCCGCGGTGCGCCACGAGGAATCCCTTTTGCGCCACCATCGCGTCGATCGAGGGGTATCCGGACGGCATTACCCGCATCTGCGCCGGAATGTCCTGAGGGGCCTCGTGTACCCACACCAGAGCGGCCCCCTCCCCGTGAACCTCCACGCCGCTGGGCTGGGCAGGAGGTTCGGCGTTAGGGTCGGGCGTGTACTCATGCACCTCGATCTTGTGGAACGTCACATCAGGCGAACCCGCGGGCAGCTGGAACTGCGGGGTCCACAACGGGTCCGGGGAGGTCGGGATGGTGAACCGGACCGCCTTCGCGACATTCGAGCCCGCCGGCAGGTCAAAGTCGCCGATACGGGACTGCCCAGTCTGCTTTGTCTCGTCCGCCTCCTTGAACTTGTTGTGGGCGATAGAAACCCTGGACGGGGAGGCCGCGGTGTAGGTGAACACCACCTCCCAGTTTCCCGACTTGACCGGCGTCGCCTGAGTAGCCCAGGGCACGAAGATCCCACCGGGCGGGACCGTGAGGTCCGTCCCAGACTGCTTTCCGGTGTTCGTCCACCACTTCCCCGGCCATGTGAACACGGACGTCTCGGGCTCCGGCGGCTGGGTCGGGTAGATATTCGCGGCATGGATGAGGATGTCATGCCCATCCTTGGCGGGGATCTCCAGTACAGGCACCCACTTGGCCCACTGAGACGGGGGGAGCTCGACGTCGATGCGGAGAGGCGCCCACTTCCCTGCCGGGATGTCGACGGTGGTCGGCATCCTGGAAACGGCCTGACGCTTACCGTCAGCGTCGTACCAGACGATGCTGATCGCCATGACGTTGACGCCGGACGTGTACGTGAGATCAATGGTGTACTTCCCGGCACCTCTAGGCTGGGCGCTGGTGTCCGTGGGACTGGCGGACGAGTTGGTGGGGACGTATATCCCGTTCACTCTTCGGCTGCCCCGAGACAGCCACCACCCCCTGACTGGGGGGAACACGCTGTCAGGCATCACTTCTCCTTACGGACGATGACGGTCCCGGCGGGGGTGCCCTCAGGGACCGGGTCGTTCTTGCCCAGGACGATGAGGCCAGGAGTGCCCGCAGGGGCGGGAGCGGCCCCGCCCCCAGCCTCGCCCTTCTTTGCAAACGTCTTGTCGCAGTATTCGGCGCTGTACACGCGCACTTCAGCGGTCGTGATAGCCATTACAGGTGAGCCTCCCGTGAGTAGAGTCCGTCCATGGCTGGGACGGGATGCATGTGCTTGATGGTGACTGAACCGTTACCGTTGTCCTGGGCGTTCCTCATGAGGATCGAACCATCGGGCCGCTCGGCCCAGGCATCGAAGACGCCGTCGATAGACCCGATAGGGGACGTAGCGTCGGCCGGCCGCGGGGTGGCGAGAGGAGTCTTCACGGCGGCGGTAGCGGCAACCTCGCGCCCGCCCCGAACCACGCTGAGACGCCCCGCACCGGCCTGCCCGACCTGCACCCCAAAGGACCCGGCCCACGGCGTGAACTTGAAGTCCTTCAGGTGCATGGTGGTAGCCGGGATCGACTCCCAGCCTCCCTTACCGCGGAACGCCCACAGGTTGATGTGCATGCGCTGCGAACGGGGGACCGGTATGCCCTCGGTGAGTGAGCCCGAGTAGTAGCCTCCCTGGGCGATGGGCGTCGTGCGCGCCAGATCCTCCGTAAGGTGTGACTCCCACGTCTCCCATAACACCTTTCCGGGTGTCCATGTCATGCGGACGGTAGCGCCCTTGCCTGACTGCGTCCACACGCGGTCATTCAGGTGCTTACCGGAGTCCTCGCCCTGAGGGTAGAGCGTGTACTTGCCGACCATGTCGGTGTAGCCAGACCAATAAGAGTCCTCGACGATGTCGATCTCCTGGTAGCCGGGGTACGTGTCCTCCCAGTCGAAGGGGAAGATACCCCACACGATGTTCTTGTGCAGGTCACGCATGCGGGCCGGGGCCAGGAGTTCATAGGAGGCTTCGTAGGTCCCGTACCCCATCGACTCCGCAGACACGATCTCCGCGGACAGCGGCTCGCCGCCGATAGTGGAGATGCTGATCTCCAAGGACCCGTCGGGGCGCTTGTGCAGGGCGCGCTCGTTCCACTTCTGGTTCGCAGCAGGGCCGCCTGGGTGCCATGCGTCGGTGCGGGTGAGCCAGTGGAAGCCGAAAGCCTCCACCGGCGTCTGCCCGTAGTCCTTGTAGGGCTCAATGAGGGGCATGTCTCACGCCTCCCGGCGCACAATGACGGTGTCGTCAGGAGTGCCCGCGGGGACCGGGTCGTTGGGTCCAAGCACCAGGAGCTTCCCAGCCTGCCCAGCATTGGCTCCAGCCTGAGCCCCACCCTTCTTAAGGGCCTCCACCTGAGCCTTCAGGTCCTCCACCTCCAGGTGCAGGCCGAGCGTGCCACGAATCCAGGAGGACGTGAGTCTGATCAGCTGCTCCGACGGCGGATTCGCGTACGGGTTACCGACAGGCTCCCACTGGCCTCCACGGTTCGGGTCCTCCACCAGGACACCATCAGTGATGTAGGCGTGGCCGATGGGGAGAGTGTCAAGCTTCTCGAAGACCTGACGGTAGTTGTCCTTCGTCACGCCGTGGATGACAGCCCACCACTTCTCCGACGGGTAGGAGCGCATATGGTCAGGCAGGACCGGAGCGTTGGCGTCCTCGTTGAGGAACTTGCCGGCATCCTGCTCGAACATCATCGCGGTGTCGAAGTCCAGGGCGCACATCTCCGGGGACATGTTTGAGCCTGCGTTGACCACGATGTAGAAGCTCTGACCATACTGCTCGCGGATCGCGGCGATCAGGTCCTTGTACCACTGGACGCGGCCGGCCTGGGCGCCCCACCCGTTGATCGTCTCGTCCAGGAATACACCCTGGGCGACATCGCCGTACTGCTCAGTGAACTTCGCGATCTGCCCGAGGATGTACTCCTTGGTGTACTTGTCCGGGTTCGGGACCCCGTTGCGGGCAGGGTCGTTGGAGGGGAGCGAAGCAACACCATACTGGGTCTTCACGTAGAACACGGCGCGACGAGCACCAGCCGCGAGCGCCCGTGCGGCCTGCTTGCCGAAGTCCTCGTTCTTCTCATCCCAGTTACCGCTGTCCTTGTTCAGGATGACGATACCGAGAGTCCCGGCCGCCTTGAGGGCCTTCGCCCACTTAGAGGTGCCCTTGGCCTCGTCGTAGTAGTCGGGCCAGTAGTAGGTGACCGGCGAGGAGTAGCGCTCTCCGGAGCGGAACGGCGGCGCGACGGCCTCCGCGGCCTGCTTCACCTTAGCCAGGGCCTCGGTAGTGGCGTAGGCGCTCAGGGCGTCCGGCTGGACCGCTGTAGCCGCCTTGGAGGATGCCTCCGCAGCCTTGGCGTCCGTGGCGCTCAGGGCCTCCTTCGTGGCGTACTTCCCGTCAGCGTCGGCGGAGGTGACGTATCCCGACAGGTCGACCTTCCCGCCGGCCTGAGCCTGGGCAAGGTCTGCCTTGGTGGCATAGGACTTGGAGGCGGCGTCAGCGGTCAGGTACGAGGACAGGTCAGGAGCAGCAGGGATAGCGGAGCGCACCCCCTCCACGTCAGCCTTGGTCGCGTAGGTGGCGGTAGCGGACTCGGTCGTCAGGTAGCCGGAGAGGTCCTGGGACTCCGGGATGGCTGACCGGACCGCGGTCACCTCTTCCTTGGTGGCGTAGGTGGTCGACGCCTCGGCCTTCGGCAGGAGGTCGGCGAGGGCGGCGGAGTCTGCCTTGCCCTGAACGGAGGTCTCCAGAGTCGAGACCTTAGCCGACAGTCCGGCGACGGGCGCGGTGGCCGAGGTCAGGGCCTCCTTGGTCGCGTAGGCCTGGGAGACCGACTCAGCGGTGGCGTAGCCCGCAAGGTCGGCCTTGGCGGCGTAGGTGTCAGCAGCCTCGCTCTTAGGAAGCGCGGCGTCGGCCTTAGCGGAGATGGGAGCCAGGTCAGATGTGCGAGCGTATGAGGAGAGTTCAGCCTTGGTGGCGTAGTTCCCCAGCTGAGAGGTCTTGGCGTAGCCGGAGAGGTCCGGGATCTTCCCGTCACCCGTGAGCTGCGCGTTGGTCAGCTCCTCCTTGGTCGCGTAGGTAGTGGCGGCCACATCCTTAGGCAGAGCGGCATCCGCGGACTCCTTTACCTTAGCCACCTCCTGCGCGAGGGAAGCCGGAGCATAAGAGGTTCCGGCGGCAGCCGCCTGCGCACTCAACTCAGCCTTGGTGGCGTACGCGGCCTGAGCATCGGAGGTCTTCACGTAGCCGGCCAGAGCGCTCATCGGTGCCGCGGCATCAGCAGTGGCCTTGACCTGGTCGATCCGGGCGCTAAGAGTAGATTCGGCCTGACTCACCTCAGTCTTCGTGGCCAGGCCAGACAGGTCAGGGGCCGCCTGGCCGCCGCCGGCGATCTGCGCAGCAGCCAACGCCGCCTTCGTGGCATACGTGTTGGCGGCGTCCGCAGACTTGAGATAGTCACCAAGAGACTCCTTAGTCGCGTACGCCTCTGCGACACCCGCACTGGTGGCATACTGGCTCAACTCATCCTTCGAGGCATACCCGGCAGACGCAGAAGTAATAGAGTCCATGCGCTGACCGAGGGACTGGACAGAGTCCTGAAGGTCAGTCTTCGTCGCATACTTGGCGTCCGCGGCAGCGGTCTGCATAGCCCCCGCCGTCGTGGCCTCAACGGAACTCAGTCGCGCCGACAGCGCCCCATCGCCGCGGCTAACCTCCTCCTTCGTCGCATACAAGGAGAGGTCAGGGCCGGGAGTTGGTGCAGCCCCCTGGCCAATGCGGGCAAGATCCTCCTTCGTGGCGAAAGTCCGATCGGCACGCTCCTTGCTGTACCAAGTCAGGTCAGTCATTCGTCCTCCATGCGAGTAGTCCGTCTTCAATCTCGATCAGTTCGCCAGTATTGACGGCAGTGAGCACCCCGCCGCCCGTGTCCACGACTCTATTCCCAGCCGGTGGGAGTGTCGGTCGTTCGGGGCGGGTGCCGCCGAACAGCTCGGTGGTGTCGATAGTGGTTCCGGCGATAACGCGTGCGACAACACAGCGTGTCAGGCCCGTGTCGCCAGGAATGTTGATGCACACACGGTAGTTGTACTCGCCGTCCAGGAGGGAGTGCGGGGCGGCCACGTTAAGTCCAGGCGTCCCGTCAAACCCGACCAGGACACCATCCTCACGGAAACGACCCACAGCATAATGCGCTATGAGGGCATGACTATCATCCTCAAGGACACCCTCATAGCGGGGGAGCGGGGTAAACTCCAGCGTCCCCATGCGGCCGAGCCCCTCAGGGCCAACAACCCTGCCCGTAATGCGTGCGTAGCCCTGGGTCACGATGCCTCCGTATGCCGATTCGTTACGGCCTTCACTCTATCAATTCGATCATGAAGGCTAGACACCTCTTCGTAAAGATGAGATCTGTCAGTGCGCGCATCATTGCGCACGCCCTCAATCTGCCCTTCAAGACCCTGAAGCCTGCGCGCCTGCTCCCCGACACTGTCGCGCAGCGCCCCCACAGCCTCCGTGAGGGCGTCCATCTTATAAGTCAGGTCATCGAATCTCATGTCCAGGTCGTCCCGAAGGTTCGTAGAATGATTATTGTGCACCCCTTCGGATGCCGACTCGGCAGCATCAGCGGCGCGAGCCACATGGACCGTCATCTGATCTATGCGCTCATCAGTCTTCTGCTGCTGCCTCTTCAGTCTACTTGCGAGGCGGGCGACCAGTGCAGCCAGTAGGGCGACCGTGGCCGCAACGAGATCTGGAGACGTTAGTGCCTGAACTATCGGCAGGAAGCTCTCTACTGGCTGCACGGTTCACTCAGCCCGCGTGGCGCGGCTCATACTCGACGGGAGCCGTGGCGACGGCCTTGTCAGTCTCCTTCGGGTCCGCGAAGGAGGTCAGGACACTGACCAGGACGGCGGACGCAGCGATGCCGAGAGCACCCTTCCAGTCAAGATCAAAAACGCCGACACCAACACCGATCGCACCCAGGAGAGACTGGGCAAAGGTCTTCGTGGCGCGATCAATCAGGCCGGACCAGAATGAAGCGCGAGCGTAAATGCTCATACACTTCCTCCTTTTCTGTATGACACTAGGGGGTAGGACTTCTGCCCCACCCCCTAGTGTACTGCCGTCAGGCAGAATTACATGGTCACCACAGTCGGCCGGAGCCGGATCTGGAGTTGTTGAGGGCACGCTGGAGCGCCCCAATCGTGGCGGTGCCAGCCTCTCCATCAACCCAGTCCTCGAAGCCCCACCCTGAGGGCAGGTAGTCCTTGTGCCAAGCGATCACAAGGTACTGGAAGGTCTTCCAGGTGCGGGACCCCAGGATTCCGTCAGTCTCCAGAGCGGGGTATCCGTTCAGCGCGATCTGCGTGTCAGCGGGAACCACAGAGTTCAGGAACTTCTGGAACCTCTCGATGGCGGGAGAACCATCCGCGTCAAGGATGCCGTCGATGGTGGTACCCATGACCTGCTGAAGGCGGCCAATGGTCGCCATACCGAAGATACCGGTGCAGCGAAGCTCACCCTGACCGTCACTCTTGTTCCACTTCCCGGTGTACGGCTTGACGTCCACCTGTGGAGCAGGGGAAGACACCGCCCCAAAGCCGGAGCCGTTGGACAGTTCAGCCAGGTGCGAGTACCAGCGTCCGGGGCACTCGGTGCCCATCCAGTCTCGGTGTCCAACAACGGGCAGGTTGCCGTGCTCAGCGCGGATGGCGCGGATGAGGCCGATCACGGTCTGCACGTCCCCGGATGACATCTCGGGGCGGCACTCGATCCCGATGGAGCGGGGGTTGCCGCCCGGGCCAGCGTGCCAGGCACGATCGTAGTCGTGGACCAGCTGGGTCACGCGGCCAGCACTGGCGACGTAGTGGGCTGAGGAGTTGCCGTCATCGCGGCAGAGGTAGTTCACCACGTTCTGGTGGGACTGCCCATCGACGCCCCAGTGGTGGATCGTGATTGAGTCAACGTCGCCGTAGGGGCGGCCGCTGGAGTAGTTGGGGGACCACTGGACGTCGGTCACAGCAGCATTTGTCATAGTTCCTCCTGAGTGTTGGTTCTACTGAGTAGCGCTACCTGCTGCTCAGCAATCACTGCCCTCTTGGTGAGTGCGGCGATCTCCATGGCCATGGCGTCAATAACAGCCATGGCGTCTACTTGTCCTTTACTGTTCTGGTCCATTGTCTTCTGACTCCTTCCTTTCAGTGCTGGGGCCATAGATTAAGTCTCCAAGACCAGCCCCCTCGCGGGGGGCTAATCCACTCTCGACCGGGGGGAGCGCCCAAGGGGACTCCCGGGCATAGTCTCTCATCGAGGGCTCTCCGCTGGCATCCAGGCGCATGTCGATCATGCGGGCACCCTTGACGAGCACTGACACCGTCTCGCCAGGAGTGCCGGTAACGTCCACGTGCCACAGGTCGCCGGACCGGTCCAGGGTTGCACTGGCGTCGCTGCTGGTGAGCACGATCCATGGGGCCTTCTTCGAGGCGATGGCAGGCACATAGTCCGGTAGCACCCACCTGGCTGACCCGGCGTCGCCAAGCTTGACGCTCTCCCAGTACTCGATGCCGTCGTACGGCGACTCAGTGGCGGAGTGCTCAAGCATGAGCCCGCCCCGCGCCTTCGACATCTTCGGAACGTACATGGAGAACTTCTTGGTCCCGCCGATGCGCACTCCCTGGTAGTCGACCCACAGGTGTGTCTTTCCGCCCGCCTGCATACCGACCTGGCCATTCTGAGCCCATAACGCCACCGCCTGCTGGAGCGGGTCACGAACCCATGACCCGCTGCCAGAGACTCCAACGAGAATGTCATCATAATGGCTGAAGAACCCTTTGGCCTGCTGAGTGAGGCGCAGGACGCCCCACGAGCACCGGGCCTGGAAAGAGATGTCATCCACCCAGATGCCAGCGTTCTTTCGGCCCCGGGCGCCCCCGATATCCATGTCGATGGACTTGGTGCCCATAGTGATAGTGGGCTGATAGTTGTTCCCGATCTTCTTGACAGGGGCTTGAAACAGCAGTGACGGCTCACCCTTAGAGTCTCGACGCAGGGCGATAGAACCGTTCTTCCAGTTGTCGATCTTGGAGTCAAACGCTAAGCCCACGCCGATCCGAGACCCGTCGTGTTCCACGTCCGTGCCGGTCGCCTCCCACACGAGGTCGTCGAAGTAGCACTCTGACCACGAGTCGGCCCTGCCGAGGTTACCCGAGATACGGATACTGCCGGTGCGGGCGTCAATACCCATGGTCTGGTTGCCCTTGTTGTCGTAGGCAGCAAGACCCCATGACCCGATCTTCAGGCCGCGGTTTCCCTCGCGAGTGGTCTGAAAAAGGGCTCCCGTGATGACCTTCCCATCAATGGCCCCTGCCCGGATCTTGTCGGCAGTGATGGCGTTCGCCTCGATCATGCCCGACGTGATCTTGGCGAACTCGCCCTCGTTCGCGCTGACGATCTTCGCCCATATGTGCTTCGCTGTGGCGTTCACGAATGATGCGTTGCCGGTCACAGTAAGCTGGTCTGTCGTCAGCTGGATGAACTTGCCGACGTCGGAGGCGATCTTCCGGGACACGATCTCAGTGATGGCGGCAGAGCCGGCGGTGAGGCGGCCCACGTCCAGGTTGCTGATCTGCTCACTGGTTACACGCATCCGCTCCCACTTGACCCCGTTCCACTTCCACTCTGCGACGATGTTGAGCGTGGAGGAGTCCTGGATGCGGACGGTGTCCCCGAAACTCTCGCCCCGGAAGTCGGGTTCGTCGTCAGCATTGCCCTTCTGGTAGTAGATCTGCCCGAAGGCGGTACGCATGCGCGTAACAGCGGACTCTATGGTCGCCTGCGCCAGCTGGGCGGCGGCCTGCTCGAACGGGCTCTGGGACTCCACCCACTCCCACCCCCTGTGGGAGTGGACCGTGGTGTTGCCATCCGCACTACGGTCATAGGCGGGGGTGGTAGTGGCTGAGGGGAATGTGGCTGGGCCTGGCCACTGGATGTACTCGTCCTTGATCTCAGCCATTACTTAGCCCTGATGATCATGTAGGCGGTGATACCGTACGGGCGCATCTTGAAGGGCTGGTTGCCGCCGACGTAGTTGGCGTAGGGTCGCCTGTCCTCAACGGTGGTTCCGGCGGATGTGGCGTACGTGTAGCCGTTGCCGTTGATGCCGATGTCCTGGCCCGCCGCGGCCGCCTTCCACCGGTTGTTGCCGTTGTTGGAGTCAACGATCTCGTGGCCGTGGGACGGCATCTCGTTGACGGTCAGGGTGTGCTCCTTCTCGCCGACTGTGACGTTCGGGAGAAATAGGCCGTCACCTCCCTGCCCGTAGGGTACCTTCCCGCGCCAGTCTGGGATATTGAAGGTAGTGGACCCGTCGCCACTGCCTGCGGTCGTGCCGAGAGCGGCGAACAACTCTGGATATTCACTGCGCTTCAATGCCTGCCCATAGCAGAACAGCCACCCGTCCGGCACCACCTGCCCGGCGAAAGCGACAACCGTGCCAATAGGGACCAGCTGGCTCTGAATGACCTTGATCAGGGCCTCAAGGGAGCCGGCCTTGGTCGTCAAGGAACTGACTGCCTTGGAGTTCTCCATGTACCCGGTTGAGGCGGTGTCGGCGGCAGCACTGGCGACACGAATACCTTCCTCGATCTTGGTGAGCGCCGCAGCAGTGATGGGGGTACGCCCGTCAGGGCCATCCTTCCAGACGTTGGGCCTGTAGGCCATGTCAGTCTCCCTTCTTCCTCAGAGTGAATACCCGGGCGTCTGGGGACACCCACTGACTCTTGTCGACCTCTCCCCTGTCTGGCGGGTAAGGTCCAGTCTCCACCAAGGATAGCGCAACCCTTGTCATAGCCTCGGACAAGTGCTGAGTCTGCTTGAGGGCCTCCTCGCGGGCGGCCCGCTGAACCACGTCGCTAGCAGCCAGCTTCTCCTCCACGGAGCGGACGATCTTGTTCGTGTCGATCGACTGCTCCAGGGCGATGCGCGCGGGGGCGCTCCAGTCCGACTTGTTGCCTGCGCGGTCGTACGAGCGCAACCGGACCTCGTACTCCTTGATCTCAAGTCCCGCCACGGCGGTCCGCTGCAAAGGAGTAGGTAGTGACATTAGGGTGGAGGCAGGCACGCCCGGCAGCTGCACCGACACCTCAACCCCAGCGAAGTCCGCCGGCATCCCCTGCCCCTGGGCGCCCCTGCCATCCCAGTACACATCAAGGATACCTAGCGACTGAGACAGCACCGGCTTAGACGGCACCGGAGGCGGCTCCCCGTCAGTAGCCGTGTGGATACGGAAGGGCGCAGACCAAGACCCGGTGGCGTCACTGGTGGTGGCCCTCACCCTGAATATGTATGTCGTGTCCACCTCAAGGTCCGGGATAGCGACCGAGGGGGAGTCGGCAGCGGGAATGGTGACGGACCCGGCCCCCTTCACGTTGTACCGAGGGTCCTCCCACGAGATCTCGTAGGAGCGCACATCCACTCTGCTCCCAAGGGTGTCGGTCTCCACCTTCGACCACGTCAGGTTGACGATCGCCGCAGGCCACCCAGACGCCTTGATAACTACCGAACTGGACCCTGAAAGGCCCTGCGGGGGCAGGGGCCAGTACTTCGACGCAGGAGGCGCTGGGCGCACTCCAGAGCCACCAGTAGTAGCCAGGCCCACGATCCCCTTCGTCCGCTTCGTCAGACGCCCAAGGAGACTGTCCAGGACAGTCCCAAAGGTGGTGTGCCCAGTGACCATACCATTCTTCTGAGTGACGCTCACCTGCGCAACCTGAAGGCGCTCCATGCCCTCGCGGCGCTCAACCATGAGCCAGTCACCGAGGCGGTAGTCAACCCACGGAAGGAGGTGCACGTCGGCGGCAACCCACTCGCGCTTGATCTCCTCGCTGACGTGGGCACCAGACTTCAGGGTGGCCTCTGCCACCATGCGTGCAGTGGTCTCCAGCTCCACGCCGCCGGCTTCAACGACCTTCTCGACCCTGCGCATAGACCTGGGTGCGAGGTCGTTGTGGATCAGCCACGTCAAGCCGCCCTCACCCTTGACCAGGACGTCCGTGCACATGTCCGACCACGTGCGCACCTCGGGAGCACCGGCCAGGCTGGTGGCCAGGGGCCAGCGCTTCGACTCAGTCAGGTCCCTGGCCTGCGTCTTGTCGGCGTTGTACACCTTCAGGGTGCGACCCTGCCACACGGTGTCAATCATGCCGAGAGAGCGGAGCGAGTCAACGATCTGTAGGAGAGTGATCGTCGGGTCGAAGTGGAGGGTAACTACCTTCTCCCAGTCCTGACCTGCGGAGTCCTTGGCTATGTTGGCATCTAACGTCAGGCCGGGACCCCACCCGCGCTTGGTTGCGTTACCCCAGATGGTGCTGATGATGGTGCCGGCGTTGCGGGACAGGAACTTGTACTTGCCGTCCTTGTCCTTTGCCACCTCCGGCACGGACCAGACCAGGGCCTCTTTGAGGTAGTCGCTCACATGGATGGCCTCAACCTCGCGTGAGTGGGTCCCGTCATTGACCAGGTTGTGCTCGGTCTTCTGGGTGACGAAGCGGGCGTCCGGGAGCTCCTCCCAGGTGTTGCCGTCGAAGGTGGCCTCAATGGCAACCTCTACCTCACGCTCAAGCACCCCTCCGCGAACAGCCTTCGGGCCGGGCGCGTAAGTCATAGACAGGGTGGGCGTCTTCCCCCTAGGGGTAGTGACAGTCATCTCAAGCACGTCAGGCACGACGCCGATCTTGGCGCCCTGAACCTCGTAGGCCACGGCGCGCAGCTGCATGCCCGGGAAGTATGAGCGGCGCATCAGTACGCCCTCCTTGCGCGAATATGGCCTGTCGCCCCCGTTACCTTGAGGACTATCTTGCCCTCATGGTTGGGAGTGAGGGTCAGCCCGCCTGGTGACATGCTGATCTCAGGGGAAGCGTCTACCGCACCCTGTGCTGGCTCCCAGCCGTCGGACTCCTGCCTCCACGCAGAGTAGGAGGCGACATCAACCAGAAGATGCTGCCCAGCGGCAGCCACGCCGCGCCACGTGAGTGAGGTGTCGGACGTGACATCAAGGATCGTGGCCGTGTTAGCAGTGGGCGACAGGCGCAGGACAGCATCGGATATGGGTGCCGCGCCGCCCGCAAGCGCGCTGAGGTTAGTCAGCGGAGCCTCCACGGGCGACACATCCTTCCATACGCCCTCCACGGCCTCGAAGATGACCGTAGTGTCGATAGCCCACTCCCCGTACCGCCAGGACGGCTGAGACACACTCACGAGCCGCACGAGCGCCTCCTTTGGGCTAGCGCCCGCCGGGCGATGCTGTAGGGCAGTCAGCCTGCTTGAGGCCCTCAGAAACGCCATGAGAGCCTGCCAGTTACGATCAAGGTCAGCGCGATCCGCACCCTCAACCATGAGCGCGACAGTCACCTTGAACGTACCGACACGCTCACCCGCACCATCCAGTATCCCACTCCTGATCGGCACCTCTGTCGAGTGCAGGCGAGGCGCCGCAACGGCAGGGAGAAGAGTTCCCTGCATGACCCTCCACCTCCCCGGCTGGTCAAGGTCGACACCGTTCAGGAAGTACTCACTACTCATGCGCCCATCCTAGATACTTGAAGCGAGACGAATACCGTCAGCAACATCGTCACGAGTCTTAGAGTCACTCTGCGCCTGCGGGTAGTAGTTGGTGATGTTCACCGTCCCGGCAGTCCGGCGCTCATCCTGCACCGAGGAACTCGACGCCAAGGCATTCAGCGACTCCTTGCGTGGCTTCGCCTTCTCGAACGACGTAGACACGGACGCAGCGATCTCAGGGGCCACATCGCTCGACAGGTCCTCCGTGAAACTCTGGAGGGACTTACGCACAGCCCCATACTGAGATTCGAGACCATCAATGAAACCCCGCATGACCAGCTGTCCAGCATCCTTCAGGATAACCTTATCAACCGGGGCGGGACCCTTCCATGAGGGGAGCATACTCGTAAGACTTGAGAGCTTGCTCTGAACAGAACCGAACATCGAGGTGATACCGTTAATGAATCCCTGGATGACGTTCCGGCCTGCTGTGACGAGCCAGGACCCCGCATTGGAGAAGAATCCCATGATCCGGCCAGGTAGCGAGCTGACGAAGCTGATGACACCGCTGACTCCGGCCGACACGGCGGCGCGCATGGCGTTCCAGGCGTCCGACGTGAGGTTACGGGCGGCGTTCCACGCAGAACTGATGACGCTCTGCACTGAACTGGCAACAGAGGACACGAGGCTCCGGATGGTGTTCCACGTTGAGGACGTCAGGCTGCTGATGAAGCTCCATCCCGAGCTGATGACGCTTCGAATGGCATTTATGCCAGAGGAGATCACGCTCTTGATGGTGTTCCACGCCGATGAGGTGAGGTTGGAGATGAAGTTCCAGCCAGCACTGATAATGCTCCTAGTCACAGAGATTCCCGTCGTCACCACCGAGGAGATGATGTTCCAGGCTCCCCTAATGACCGTGGTTATCGCGTTCCAGGAGACCTGTGCTGACGTGCGCAGGAGGTTTCCAAACACGGAGAACGACGTGGAAATGATATTCCAGACAGTCGTGCCGATCTGCTTGATGCCCTCCCAGGCACGAGACCAATCCCCAGTGATAACACCCATCACCGTGCTGATGATCCCCTGAATCAGGTTAACCGCCCATGACACGGCGGCCTGGATGGCCTGCCAGGCGCCCACCACCACGGGGGTGGCTACCTGCATGATCGTGGCAACCGCCTGGATCGCCGGGATAAGCGCGGCGGAGAGCATCTGCACGATATTCACAATGATCGGGAGAATTTGCGGCAGGAGTTCAGCTACTACCGGCCCCAGCTGGGTGACTAGCTCCTGAATTACCGGGACGAGAGCCTGGATGATGGGCAGCAGGGCGGCCCCTAGCTGCTCGACAATAGGTACGATAATCGGCACGAGCTGCTGAAGGATCGGGGCCAGCCCCTCAATCAGCTGAGCCACGAGCGGCGCGATAGCAGCCAGTAGGGCACCTGCCACTGTCGCTATAGCCCCGAACGCCTCACCCAGGGCAGGCATGGCCGGAGCCAAGGCCTGCACGGCAGTCAGGACACCATTGAAGAAGTTGACCAGCCCATCCTGGAAGGCCGGGTTCTCCAGTGCTGTGGCGATACCCTCTAGCGCAACCTTCATGGCCTCCCCAATCAGGGGGAGTATCTTTGAAAGCGTGGGCTCGAGAGATACGAAAGCCTGACCAAGTCTACCCACACCCTGGAACGCCAGTCCGGCAGCAGTACCCATGGCCGTGAACAGGTCGGCCAGGGTGGACTGGAACAGGGGGCCGTTCACCGCCTTGTTCGCCCGGTCCAGGGCGGCGGCGATAGCGTCAATGGGCGCAGAGCCGGCGGCCATCGCCTTAAAGAGGCCACCAATGATCCCGAGCAGGTCGACCGTAATGTCCTTCATGGTCCCGAAAGCCTGGGCAGCAGACCGGATGGCCTGCTCCATGGCTCCGGAGGCGGCTGCCTTGTTTGCCCACTGTTCGAACGAGGCTGCCAGGTCGTTGGCCCAGCGGGCGATGCTCGGGAGGAACTTGGCGCCCACCTCACCCATCGTGAGGATACCATTAGTAAAGGATGCGGCCCCCGTAGACCCAATAGAGAGGGCCTGAGACAGGTAGGTGAGCGACTGCTGGAACCCCTGAATGTGCCCGCTTGCGGCCCCGGCGATAGCAGCAGTCATGGCGCCAAGGTTCGTGGCGATACTGTTTAGCGCCGGTGACAGCTCCCTGATAGCCACGTTCGCGAAGTCGCGGATCGGCTGAGCAGCCTGGCCCCAGTAGGACCCGGAGATCTGCTTCTGGAGGTCAGTGAACGCCGGGCCGAGGTCAGCGAGGACGGTCTTCGTATCCTTCAGCGCGGCAATAAGTACGCCAGCGCCAGCGGCGGCGGCACCAAAGATCCCAGGGAGAGCCAGGAGCGCAGGAGTGGACTTAGCGAGCCCAACACTGAGGGAAGAGAACACGCCAAGCCCAGCACCAATAGTCGACACCGCAGTGCCGATCAGTGTAGACACTGCGCCGATCTTTACGGAGGCAGTATCAAGGTTGCGTAAGAAGTCATTCAGGTTACGGCCGATAGACTCGAACACGTTACCGCCAGCGAGCGCCTTCAGCTGGGCAGCAGCCCTGGCTATCGACGCCTTCCCAATGCGCGCATTGATGGTCACCCACCTGTCGCGCGTAAGCCTAGCCAGATCAAAGCGAGCCTTACCGTCATCCAGGTCGGCGTTAACTGTAGCCTTACCCTTGAGCTTATTTAGCTCATGCTCAATCCTCTTCTTCTGCTCAGCAGTGAGGTTTGCATCAACGTTAGCCTTGGCGCGAATAGATTCTAGCTGGTGCTCGATATTCTTACGGGCTCCGGCATCCAGTTTCGCACCCACAGGGATGTTCTGCGACAGGGCCTTGATCTGCTGTCGTATTCGCGCTTCGGCTTCCTTATTGAGCTTAATCTCAGTGCGAATATCCTTAGCGGCAGCAGATACCTGCTTGTGAATCTTCGCTAGGTCCCCATCATCCGTGGACAAGCGAACCTGAGAGCGAATACTCTTCAGCCGCTCCTCAAGCTTCTTCTTCGAATCCTCATCAAGGCGAGCATTGGTTTTAACCTCTGCCCGCATGTTCTCAATGCGACGCTTAAGCTTCTGGATTTCAGTTTCAGTGCCATCAGCGTCAACATGGGCGCGAAGCTTCAGGTTCTCCTTCGCAACCTCGGCCTTGGCTTTCTGGAGCGACGCCTTATCAAGCTCAACCTCTGCATTGAACTTAATATCAAGATCCTTAACCTGCTTCTGGATACGCTTCAGGTCAGCACGAAGCTTCTGTGCGAATCCGGACAGGTCGGGGACAACCTTGACGGAAAGCTTACCGACAGTACCCTTACCGGCCACCAGACCCCCTAACCTAGCGCCGCGAACAAGGCGGCAACACTCTCAGCATCCTTAGACGATACTACCATCGCCCCGCTCCCGCTTGACGGCCTCTCCACCATATCGGAATCCCTGAGAGTAGCCTTATTGACCGCGGTAGCCTTAATCATCAAGGCGAGACGATCCAGGACATCAGAAAGCCGCTCAGAGTCATGAGAATAACCGAACCACTTCGGACCCCCCAGGCCCGCGGCCCGATACATGCTCCACGGCTCATGCGGAAGGCGCTCAAGAAGCTGACTCACGAGAGCCACCCGGTACGGGCCGTACACGTCAATCCTGTACAGCGCCCAGAAATCAGCCACAGCCTCCGGGTGACTCTCGAAGAAGTCATCTAGTTCTTGGCGCCTGCTGCTTCCCCCGAGTATGCCATCACCAGGTTGACGACATCCTCCAGCCCAGCATCATCGTAGAAGCGGTCCCAAGCCTCATCGTCGCGAATATAGCCGCCCCCCTCAAGGACCTCCATGACGTCAGCCATCAGGCTGATGAGATTAGTGCTCTCGGTGCCGTCACCCATCAGAGGCTCCAGCACGGAGGTGAGTCGCATGCGCGCGGACGGTCGCAGCGCATGAGGCGGGACGAGGATCTCATGGCCGTCAAGGGTAGAGAACTCTGGAAGCTTATCGGCCTTCTTGTCTGCCACGGCAGCATCCTTTCAGTGGGGCGGAAGGGGTGTAAGGGCGGCCACCACCCACCCCTAAGTGGTGGCCACCCTAGTATAAGGCCGTCAGTTGACGGTGAACTGCTTCGCGTCGGAAGTGCCCACGTTGTTCGTGACAGTCACGTCCTGCGCGCCCACGGTCAGGCCGCGAGGAACATAGGTGGTGATCTGCGTAGCAGAATCCTTGTCGAACGTGGCGGAAGTGTTGCCGAACTTGACGTCCCGGACGCCATCGAAGTTGGTTCCAGTGATGACCACCTTCGCTCCCGCGGCGCCGCTGGCCGGGGCCAGGGTCGTGATGGTCGGCTTGGCGATACCAACACCGGTGACGGTGCGGGGCTCAAGCATCTGGACGCGAGTCTTACCGGAGTTCGGAGAGAGAAGGGTCCCGCTGATCTTCACCTCAGTGAAGTTGTCGAGGCTCAGGGCCGGCATGTTGCCGGACAGGGCGACACGACGGAACAGGTAGCCGGAGACCAGCTGGCCATCCTCAACAACCACGAGAATAGCGCGCTCACTGGAAGAGTCAAGCTCAATGTCCCAGGCGCGCTTCGCGGCGTCATAGGTGGACCCCGGGAAGGCCACCTTCATGACGTCCTCACCAAGGTTCACGGCGTTGATGGTCACCTTGTTAGTGACGTCCTCTCGGGTGGACCGGACACCCTGACGGTCCCACGTACGCTTCGTGGAGGTGTCTCCACCGTCGGACTCGAACTCGATCAGGTTCTCCGAGGACGTGTCACCAAGCCAGGTCCAGCCGTTCGCCTCCAGAGTGGTGCCATCACCAAAGGTGTAGCCATCAAGGTTGGGGGCCTCAGTGTCGTTCACGCCGTAGTAGACGTGGCCGCGGCCCGCGATCTGAATCTTGCTGTTTCCGAGGTTAGCCATCAGGCTCCCTTCCTGGCCGTCACCTGAAGGGACGAAACCATGTTGATGTAATCTGCGGTAGTCCCCATGTCCGTTTCGGGCGTGGGTAGCTGGGTCCACTCGATATAGGTGGCCCAGCCTTCGGAGGTCACCATGCCGGACCTCCAGGCTTTCTCAATGGCCTGCACGAGGGCGTCGGAGGCGTCGGACACCTCATCCCCGTCAGGCCCAGTCATGTAGAGGCGAGCCCTGATCTGAGTCGCAGCGAATGTCGGCCCCGAAGGGTGGACGCGCGAGATAGTCATCTGGACTCGACACACGAGCTCATTCAATGGGTCATCCACGTCTCCATGGGTGCGCCACACGAGCCGGGAGAGGATGGGCCACTCAGACGCCCCGGCTTCGGCAGCATCCTGAACGTATCGGTAGATGAACGGGAGCGGATTCACGTACGCCACTAGAACCCCCCATGAGCACGAACTACGCCGCGCATGACGTTGATGCCTGGCACCCAGGTGCGATGCCTGGCATTCTCGCGTTTCGTACGGCGGCCACGAGCATCCTGGTACACGTAGTGACCAAACTCGACCGCCGCGTCATGGTCCGTGGACGGAGAGATGGACCAGTCCACCTTCCCCTGCTCAAGGCTGAACGAAGCGGACAGCTCTCCGGTCTGAATGTGGGCGGCAGCAGCAGCCTCAATCTCCGCGTAAACCTTCGCAGCGGCCGCGGCGAACTCGGCCTTGCCTGCTACCACCTCGGCAATGTCCTCGTGCGTGTGCTTGTTGTCGTAGACCTCAATCATCGCGACTCCGTTCCGAGCGTGTCGCACCGAACTGACCAGTGTCGAGTCATCGGGGACGCGTCATAGGTGAGCGGCTCACCAGCCTGCTGGAACGTCTTACCCACCAGGGAATCAGGTCCCTTGATGATCTTAACCCACGAGTGCGGGCCACCGGGCCACTTCCTGCCCGTGCCGAACACCTTCAAGGTGGTCTCGTCCGTCAGGTCACCCCTGATGACGCGGTTCTCGGTAGCCTTAAGGGCGTTGCCGGCGGAGGGCTGCACAAGGACCTTGTCGATAGTGAACGTCTCGCCCCGCTCGAAACGACGACCGGTGCGCCCTTCCTTGACGACAGCAAGAGTCACCTCAACCACGTGAGGGCCGTTCTCCAGGTATCGCCCACGGCTGGGCCGAAAACCTACCACGACAACCTCCACCCATCCCAGCGCTCCAGGCCAAGCTCACGGGCCACAGGCACATCCGGGTGAGCGTTAGCCGCATAGCCTAGGAGAAGACGATTGTCATGTGCGGTGCGGGAGTCGTCAGTCCGGTACATGCGCTGCGCATACCCATCCATCACAGCATGCTGGCCACCATAACCACCAAAGCCACCATTCAGCACATCCCAATCCTTCGGAGTAATCTCCAAAAGACCAGACGCAACCGCCTGATTAACCGAATAGGTGTAGGTGCCCTCAGTCTCATACTTGTACAGGCCACCACCCGGCGCCCTTAGTACGCGCGAAACACTCTCAGCCTCAACGGCAGTCAACACAACCCTGAAGGGGTAATCCACCTTAGCGCGGTTAACCGCATCAGGCATACGCAGAAGCACCAGGGCCTCAGCGCGCTCCAGCAGAGCATCAACCCACTTCAGCTCATCCGGCTCCAGCTCACGCAGAAGCGCCTGTTCCACAGACTGCCGGTTAGCTACGGTCATCACCCCTCCTTCCTGTTTGACTATCGATGAGACCGGCCGGGCGCCGCCAAGGGAAACAGCGCCCGGCAGTCAGATCACTTCGCGGCGATCTTCACGAACGCCTTCTTGTCGCGCAGAACCCACCCGAAGATGGCCTCAACGCGGATGGCGACCAGGTTGTAGGTGAACAGGTCCTTACCTGCCGCGTACTGGTCGGCGGTCGCCCAGGTCAGGTTCTCCACGAAGCCCAGACGGAGGTTGTCGCGGAAGTCTCCACCGAAGCCGAGAATCTTCGGCTCAGTGACAACGCCACGGCCATTGATGGTCTTCGAGTAAATGGTGGGGACGCCGAACACTGTCGACATCGGGTCCTTCAGGTTCAGGGAACCCTGGTAGAGGGGGCGACCCAGAGTGTCGGAAGCGTTCACGACCTTGGACCGCATAGCGGGCGAGAAGATGAACTGGTTGACGTCATAGTCGCCAGCGACATCGGACTGGAGAACGACCTTATCGTAAGCAGCGGAAACCTGCTTGCCGATGTAACCAGCGGCGGCCTCCTGGGCGGGGTCCAGGGTAACGACGTGCGGAGTGTCGTTAACGGACTCAACACCGGTCAGAGCAGTGCCAGTCTTGGTGTCCTTACCGAACAGGACCGCGGTGTCAATGGTGTCGGCAATAGCCTGAGAGAGCTGCTGCTGAAGGTCGTCGAAAGCGCCCAGGGGGTTGGCCATGAGGGCCTCCTTGGACAGGACAACAATCGCAGCGGCCTTCTTCGGAGTGAAAGTCTTAATGCCAACAGACACTTCGGTGACGGGCTTCTCGCCAGCCTCACCGACGATACCGGCAACGGGGCGGCCGGTCGGGTACGGCATCGCGTTACCAGCCAGAGAAACCGGGGTGGTGCCAGCAATCTGCTGAACCAGAGAACCCTCAAAGGCCCGCTTCCAGATAGGAGCAAGAACCTCCTTCGGGAACCCGGCAGCGTTGTCGCCAGCAGCGATCTTCTGAATTGTCATGAACTTTGCTGACTCGTCGGCCATTCTAGTTCCTTCCCTCCCCGACGCGGGGGATATCGATTCTTGGACTTAGTTGCCCATGCCGAACATGTTGAGGATGGTGTTCTCCAGTCCTTCACTGTCGGCACCCATATCCGCGTCCAGAGCAGGATCGCGTCTCGCAGGAGCGGCGCCACGGAGGGCGGCAAGGTCGTTGACTTGCTCCTGCCAAGTATTCTGTTCGCCACTCAGGAACCGGGCATACTTAGTGTCCAGTCCGGCGGCGGTGAGGAGATCATTCTTAGCGAGAGCCTCGGTGGCGGCTTTCTGCTCGGCTTCCTTGGCGGCGAGCTGAGCTTCGAGGGCCTGCACACGCTCCTGAAGGGCAGTGATCTCACCATGCTTGTTGTCAGTCTCAGTGGGGAGGGCGTTCGGGGCGGGAACGACCTCGAGCGTCGGAGCGGCCTTGGCCTCATCCTGGGCGGCAATCTCAGCGGCCGTCATGGCGGGCTTAATCGCGTCCAGCTCTGCCTGAGAAACGTCACTGACATCACCAGTGGGGGCGTCACTGGTAGCCGCCGGCGCCTCGGTGGGGGCGTCGGCGGGTGCATCAACAGCGGGGGCGTCGCTCATTGTGCTTCCTTTCGCTTAGCGTACTGTGCGCGGTCCATTGCCCTGCGCGCATCAGCGCCATGGAGGTCATGGTCCGTCACAACTTCATTGTACATTCGTTCGAACTCTTGCCACTGTTTCTTTCCGGGCCACGACCTCGAGGTGTAAACCGGGACTACGGTGCAGCGGCAGCTGGTGTGGAAACGGTCCACACGAACACCAGCCGTAGCGGAAGACCTGTACACGGGGCCACGAGAAGCAAGAAGAACACAGAAACCACAGGGCCCATTCCTGCTTGGGTGAACCACCCGGGCGAAAGCAAACGGGCGAGCAATAACCCTGCCCCGCTTATCCAGGCGGTCCGCCATAGGGACAGGCTCCAGCTCAGGGAGATGCTCAATCTTCGCGCGCCGGGCAATACCATCGGACTGAATCTCATCAATCGCCCTGTCAACCCGGTTGGCGAGCTCATCGAACATCTCACCCCAATCCTGGCTGGGGCGGCGCTTAGCCTGTTCCCTGTGGACCTCTCGAGTGATCTCCTCGCGGGCCTTGTCGCTGACGTCCTTCAGGTTCTTCTCAATGTCGGCTGGGTCGTCGAGGAGCTCCGCGTTGTTGGGGGAGTAGTCCACAGCATCCGCTACCGTCTGGCGGGCAGCGGACTCAACATGCCTGGCGAGGATGGCCTGTAGCCGCTTACCCGATTCGGGGGTGAGCCTCCCTGCGCGGGCTTCACGGATTGCGTCGCGGACGGCGACCTTGGAGTAGCCGGGGATGCCGGGCACCCACGCCTCGTCAGCGCCGTGGCGGCGGGCCTGCCCACGCATGAACAGGACGGCCGCCGCCCAAGCCTGCCTGCGTGCCTGCAACGCCACATCCCATAGGGAGTCAGCCAAGGATGCGACCGTCGTCCCAGGGGTAGCCTGAGCGGCTGTGATGACGTCCTGGGAGCGCGCAATGAAGATGCGCACCACCAGGTCCATCACCTTACGGAAGACCGCCTCGGTCACCTAGTCACCGCCTTCTTCGCCTTCTTCTGGGGAACAGGCTCCTCCTGGCTTTGCGTGCGCCCTTCCTCAGGGCCCTCCTCACTACCCTCATCAGGGTCCTCCCCCAGTCTCCCCTCTTCGGGGTTCATGTACTTGTCGACCGTCAGGCCACCCATCTCCTGACGCTCCTCATCCCTCTCAGCCTCGCGACGCAGCTGCTCCGGAGACAGTCGCATGAACTCACGGGCCGTCTCAGAGGAGATAATGTCCTGCGACTGTGCCTGCATGGCGGTAGCCATCTGGGCGCTCGTAGACGGGGCCGCGGCGTCCGCCCAAATCACCTCAAGGGCCTCGAGCCCGTCGGTGGACTGGCCATCCATGGCGACCACGAGACGGGCCACCTTTTCGAGGGCGTCGGAGAACTGCCGCTGCTTCCACTCCGCTCGAGCGAGGAGACGGTCCTTAGCGACACGGAGAGCCTCAGCGGACGTGGGGTTGTTGTCGGAGGCGACGCCCATCATCGACGGCGGGATGCCTGTCATCGCGGAAATCTGGAGGGCGTAGGTGCGGTACACGGACACGAAAGTATCCAGACTCATGCCAGACAGCTGCTTCGCGTCACCATCACTGGGGAGTGCAAGCAGAGAACCAGCGTAGGCCTGCATAGCCCCACCGCGGCCGAACTGGCCGTCTTTAGCGCCGCGGGATTGCTGGTTAGCGAGCATCTGCGCCGCACCATCACCAATCAGGAACCGCAGAGGCATCGCAGACACCTCCTGCGCCACCTGAAGGTTCGTCAGAGTCCTGGACGCAGCATCAATGACCTTACGGAGCTCCTGAAGATCAGAGCGCCCATACCGGTCACCAAGGCGCGCCTTGTTGAACATCGGCACAATGCTGATGCCATGCGGGGCGGGCTCATGGCCGTCCGAAACCCACCGGCCACCAAGCTGTTTATAGAACTCGGTCCGCTCAGGCGTGTAGTAGGTCGCCGCCTTACCCTCATCCGTCCGGTACACGCAGACACCCTCGAGGGTGGAACCGAACGCATCCATGCGCACAGCCGCATGCCGGTTATCCACAGCGCGGATAGAAGCGTGATCCTCACCCTTGATGCGGCCCACAATCCAGAACGCCGAACCCGCAGCAATCGCCTCCGAGGCGGCGAGATTGAACTGAGAGTCCATGTCATTCTTCTGCCACGTAGACCGCAGAAGATCAAGCACATCCTCACGCTCATCATCACCGATGATGAACCCCGTCGGAATAAGAACCTCAGTGAGCACATCCACGGCCATCTTCGCGAACGGGGCCTGAATCTCCAGGACACGCGCCTCAGGAGGAATGCTGATACCCAGAGCATCCAGGCGACGAGTCTGCTCATAGTACGACTCAAACGACTGAGGGCGCATACCCCCATAGTCGAAGCCGTTCACCATCTTCTCGAAACTCAAAACAGGATGCTCCATTCTCCAACGGGGCGGCAGCGGTCGGCCCACTCCTTGGAAGCCTTCACGTGCCTATACAGCATTCTAGCGCCGATCATGCACACAGCAAGATCAATCTTCTTCGACGACTTAGGGGACTCCTTCTTCACGGACCAGCGACCCTTGAACTCATTCACGCGACAGTTCGACACGTGCTCACCCAGTGCTGAATCACCATCATGAGTGAACGTCTGCTGCTGAATCTCCGTGAACGCCGTCTCCGCAGCCTCAGCGAACTGGTACGCGTGCGAACGCATGTCCCACGCGATCGGGGACGCAGACATGCCGCCACGCACCGCTGGGAGGATCAGGTTCTCGCCGAACTCCTCCGGCCACGCCGTACGAGTGAACGACTCCCACTCGCGCACGTCAGCCCAGAACGCAACCACGTCATAGTCGTTGAACGCCTTCCGCACCGCCGCATCAACGGCAGCAACATTCACGACCTTCAGCGCACCCTCAGGTTTCCAGTGCCCGATCTTGAAGATGTGCCCATCCTCCATACAGCAGCCCACGAGGGCGGTGTGGTCGTTGCTCTTGGAGCCGTCGAAGAACATGACAATAGGCTCACCCTTCTTCACCTCACGGTCAGGTTTACGAAGGAGAGTCCACTCCTCCAAGGTAATCCACGACGCCTCAGCCGCATTCGGGCGATTCAAGAAGAAGCGGATAGATCTAGACTCCGGATACTCCGGCGACCAGATCTGCTCCTTGATGGACTCCAGATTAACCCACGGGCAGTCCTCATAAACATACTTCAGGGCCTCCGTGAGACCAACCTGCCCCCCCTCCGGCTCATCCGTCAGCACCGTGTTCGGGGGAGCAATCCGTGCGTCATAGAGAATCTTCGTCTTACCACGAGTAAGGCCATCCTCCTGATCACACCACGCATCAAAAATCGCCTCCGCAGACGACTGCTCGCCAGGAACCCACGCATTACAGGTACCCATGAAACGGCCGCCCATCTTCGCAGCGTTCTGCTGAATCGTCTGCAACATGGCCGGACCGCCCTGGGCGGGCAGCCAGTGCTCCAGCTCGTCACCCACAACGAACGAAACCTCACCACCCTCCATCGAATGCGCAGACGACGTCATCTGCTGAAGCTTCCCGCCACCAGGAGTCTCAATAAACGTCTTCGCAACCTCAAGATCATATTTGCGCGCCAAATGCCCCTTTTTCTGACAGAAAGCACGCACCATACGAATAGTGTTAGCGGTATTGTGCGTAAGGACACCGCTCTCAACCTGAAAAAGATGGTCCTTCGTACCGATCTGGATGCACTGCACCGGCGCCGATGGCACAGCCTTCACCGCCACGACGCGCCGATACGCTGAAAGCTGTCTGCGTTCACGCGGAAGCCTAGCGACATGACGCGCAAGCCGAGCCGCCGGAAAACCCGGCTGCGGAACAAACGTAACCACACGCGACCCATTATCGCCAATCTGCACGAAACACTTCTGGCCAAGAGATTCCGCAAGCTCAATGAACGACATCAACACGCGAGCGTTGGTGTTGCTGAACCTAACCATCCCCTTTTCTGAAACGGTTCCGTCAGAGTCCACAAGCCCCTGAAGTAGCGCCAGCCGATCCTCATAGGATGCACGCATGTACGCATCTGGAATATGCTTATTGCCGAGCACATTGAGCTCACGCAGGCGCTCGCGGAAAGATAGGAGTTTCACATCCTTCATTCCTTCGCGCTTACCCTTGTTGCACTTCAGGCACATGGGGTGGCCGCTACTGCTCGTGGCGCGATTCGGGTCGCCTTCAGCGTACGAGTGCCCACGCGGGCACATATTGCGGTGGCGACGGACGTAGATGCGCCCCTCATTCTTCTTCGCATGGTCAACCCTTAGGGCATCCCACCACTCCAGCTCACCCTTGAAGATCGCGGCGATCTCATCCTTGTGCGCCCAGTTAATGGCGAATGTAGACCCATTACGATCCCCGTCGCCAAGCCAGTAGCCCAGCATGTATGGGGAGATGGCGGAAGGCGCCTTTTGGCCGCCATGGCGAGGGATAACGGGGATGCGAATGCTGCGGTTTTTGCCGCCTGACAGGTAGGCGCCAATCTCCTCAGTCGTCAGCGTAGCGACATCAAAACCGTCACCATGAGGTCGGCGACGCTCAACAGTCCACCCATGGCCAGCATCGGCCGTCACAGTAGTGCCATCATCAAACTCGACGCGATAGCATTTACGGTCAGTGAAGACACGCGTCTTCCCCAGTACAGGAGTCGGCTGACCGTCACTACCGTACACCATATCACCAATATTCAAGTCGCCCACAGTGCTCCAGCCGCCCACTATGGGCACCTTGGTGCTGAGGGCAAGCGGCTGACTTTCCGACGTAGCCACGATCTGCACAAGCGGCATGCTCATGGGCTTCGCTCGCACACCAAACGGCTCATGACGATCAAACCCGTCAAACCTGCATGGGCCAAGCAGTTCAAACAAGCACAGTGCGGCAGCGAACGGGCTCTTGCCACTTCCCTTACTTAACCTTCTAATTCCCTGCCTATACGTAAACCCACCCTTATGATTCAGGGCATAGAAATGCGCAAGGAACTCGATCTGCCTATCCGTCGGGATGAACGGCTGCCCAGCCCGCGGGCCGTTCGGCTGAACGAGGTTGTCCATCATCCATGCAGCAGCGTGATACCCGAGGGTCCTCTCGGGAAGTTCCAGTGGGAGCGTGTCGGTTCGCTCCCGGGGTGCGGGGAGCGTATCAGTCACTTCGCGGCCCGCGCCTTCGTCCACGCCTGAAGAGCCACTACGCCAGCAGACTCAGCCTCGGACTCGTCCACGCGGTTAATCTCAATCTGGACGCGACGCCGATCCCCCTCAGTGAGCAGGAGGCTAGTGAGCATAGTGTTCACCGCGGCGAGCATCGTCGGAGACCTGCGCTCCTGCATCTTGTAGCTCGACAGGTCATCACAGGTGGAGTAGAGGACAATCCAGTCCGACGGCTCATAGTAGCGGGTGAACGTGGACTGCTCCACAGCCTTCCACAGCTTCTTCGCAATAGGGTGCCACTCAGGGTCAGGCTTCGGCGGCTTGACCTGCTCGGCAACCACATTCACAGGCTCCACTCCACCATCAAGCTTCCTGGCCTGCGTGGTGCGGTGCCCTTCCGTGCTACGCTTCGGGATTGGCCCCTTAACTCCCATCGTCGTCTCCTACAAGTATCCGGGGTGCTTACTCTTCGGCCTAGGGCCGCGAGCCTTATTGCGGCCAGTATAGCGACGCTTACGCGCCTCCACAGACTGCTGTTGCGTCCTGGCCATATGGCAGTGCTGGCATAGGCTCCTCAGGTTGTCGGGGACATGCGGGCCATCCGGGAAGATGTGGTCCACCTGGTTCGCCCTGTTACCGCAGAACACGCAGAGCCCACCGTCGCGCTTAAGCACTGAGGACCTGATCTTCGTCCAGTCCTTGGGTAGCTCCTTGCGGCGACGAGAGTTCCTACTCCATGCCATCGACTTCAATCCTATACAGTTCAACGTCGGCTCGCACGCCATAGGAGGCGAGCAGATCCCCCACGAAATCCTCTAGCCTGTTACGGGCATTGATGAGTTCACGCTCAGCCTGATCCTGAAGGTCGTCGGCGACACCCATTCGCTCACAGGAATCGCACCAGCGCGCCGACAGATACAGGTCCCGGGCGGCCCAATCGAGTTTACGCACAATATCTTCACTCATCGCAGAACCCCCGTCTCCAACTGGACTACAGAGTCCATGCCGTACCTGTCAGTGATGAACAGCTGCATGTACTCCTCGGCAGCCTCCTGGGCCTCCTGAACACGGATCACAGCCTCATCCTGATTGGCGTCACGCCGGTGTACGGGAATACTCCAGGCCCCCAGCTGGTCAGCATCGTTCAGTGCATCCAGGAGATCATCCACGGCACAGTCCATGGATGCCACCAGTGCGGCCTCATGATTACCGAAGACACTCACTGCACATCTCCCGGGTAGGTAATGGACGTGCCCTCATTATTTGGAGAGCCCTCGCGGATGTCGAACAGGAACGACGGCCGGGCCTCCTTGCCCCCGAAGTAGGCGTGCTGGATAGACAGATAGTCGCCCGGATACACGTAGAAATCAGGCTGGCCCTCATTCTTGAAAATGAGAGTCCCGTCACTGGTTCGATCCGGGTGGTTGTCGCATAGGATCACGTCCACCTCAGGGGCGTTCTTCTCACCATAGACAAGCAGATACAGCATGGCACTTCCTTTCACCAGGGCAGGGTGCGCCGGTTAGACGGCATGGGGGCAAGCTCGATGCAAGGATGACCCCGCTCGAAGAGCTCACGAACGGTCGGACCAGGCTTGCGAGACTCCTTAGCACAGAACGAGCAGCGCCCCTCACCCGAGTAGATCCGAGTGTTCGGCCACTCAGCAGCCACAGCCCGCGCAGGGCGCATCGTCTGACCGCAGGTTCGGCAGTGCTGAGGCACCGTCCAGTCGACCCGAACGCTGTCCGAAGACTCCTTCTTCTTTGCCCGGTAGCAGCGGTTGCAGAGGCCCTTACCTCCGTAAGGGGCGGTGCCGGGGAACACCTCCTCAGAGGAGCGAGGGGGGCGGATGGTGGCGCCACACCCATCGCACTTCGGGGGGTTCTTGACCCAGTCCTTTTTCGGCATAACTCATGTCCTTTCGTTGGCTGACCAGCCAAGTCTAGCACACCAGGGAGCCCGGAAGCAAAAAGCGGGTCCCGCCTTGGCATGCACGCGAGGAAAGGAAACTCAATCGTGATCCATCAAGGCGGGACCCTATCAGCGGGACCATCCTACAGCCGGTACCGATACGACCGCAACCCACCGGAATCTCCGGACACTTCAGTGCCGAAGCCGCAGGAGCCAATCTGGACGCCTTTCAGCACCCCGCCCAGGGCAGCACACACACCCAACCCTGTTCGGCCGCTGACGGAGCTCCTGATGGCCTTCCAGTGGCGCACGCGGCCAGCCGCAAGCCGCGCTGCCGAGGCCCAACCCTCTCTGGTGAGTGCTGACCAGCTAGAGACGATCAACCCAACGTAACCACAACCCAACCCTCTACCTGGCTCTAGAGCAAGGAAGGAGAAGAAGTCACGTTCCATCTCAGTCAAGGAGGAAGGGCAATGACAACGAAGGAGTCTCTGAACGCTCCAACTCGACCAGGCAACCAAGGATCAACTAGAGCCAGGTACGTGACTAGCCAACGAACCATCTCCTCGTCCTTGCTCTCGTGGACCAACTGGACCGAAGGCCAGGGCGACGACCAAGGACCAACGGTCCGACGGTCGGAGCGAAGCGAAGGCTTGGGATCTCTTCTAGTAATAAAGAGATCTCTTCTAGTAATAGAAGGGGTTCATATTTACCCTACCCCTAGGGTGCATAGTTACCGAACGCTCCATGGGTGGCGAGGCGAAACGCACCCGACGCCACTTGCGCCCCAAAAGTCAGGCGTGCTACAGTTACAGCATGGAACCCAGCGACCAGGTCTCGGCACCCATCGTCGACCACACGAACCTCACCCACGCGCAGACCGCCCCTATCTACGGCGTCATCTCCCACTACTACCTCGGCAGCGACTACTCTCCGAGCGTGACCTTCGTCCTCCAGTCGCTCGCAGTCATCGAAGCGACCGCAAGCATCTCCGAAGACGGTCGCGGCTTCTTCGCCACTATGAGCGCTATCGCCAAGCACGCCAGCCTCGACCTGTCAACCGTCGACCGCGTCCTGACCGCACTCGAAAAGGCCGATATACTTAAGCGCCAACACCGCCCCTTCAAGCAGTCCATATTCTGGATCACATGGGAGAACACGCTCCTCGGTGACGAGGGTGCCAACTACCTCTACGCAGCCCAGAACCTCATCTGGTACAACTGAACACAAAGCGGGGGCGCCGCCTACCACTAGCGGCGCCCCCTTGGAACACAACCCAAGGATACCACACATGTACATCTCATTGCTAACCGCCCTCACCTTTGCAGGAGCACGCGAAGATCTCACCCGAGTAGAGATCGACACACTCACCGCGCTCTCCACCTGGAGCGGCGTGCGCCAGATCGATGCAGATGTCGCTCGTATCGCAGCTCGCGCCCACTACAGCGAAGACGCCACCAAGAAAGCCCTCGCCTCCCTGGAGAACAAGAACCTCATCGTCCGCGAAGCCCGCTTCAGTGGAGGGGAGCGCCTCACTTCTATCATCTACGTTGACTGGCGGTCCGCACTCACGGAGGAGTGCCGCGACGACTACGACCGGATCGCTGACGCTGGCGATGGATCGCACAACTTCCCCTCCAGCCGCGAGAACAATCCGCACATGTGGGGAGACGAACCTGTCGCCTCGACTGCCTCCGAGCCAGAGCGGAAGGTGACGAAGACTATCCGTAACACCACCATCCCTGAGGATTGGCGCCCTAGCGAAAAAGCATTGGCTCGCACCCTGGAGCGCTACCCCTCCATTCCGCTCGAAGAGCAGATCGAACGCTTCATAGGCTACTACGGCTCTAAGAACATCAAGAGAGCCAACTGGGACTCTACGTGGAGGACGTGGTGCGCAAAGGGTAACGGGTTCGCTAAGGAGGCGTGGACTCAGCCACCCTCACCCGGGCGGGGCGCACCAGTCATCAACTCCGCTACCGGCAAGGTAGCCACCAAGGAAGACTTCTGGTACGCCTGCATCGACCACGGCATCGATCCCGCCCCGTACGTGAACTTCTGGAAGCCCAGCATGGGGCTCCCTGGCGACCCTGGGTGGGTCGATCAGCAGGCATACCTCGACCGCCACACCGGCCGCGCCTGACAGGCGACCTGCGTCAGGCGCACCCCACCGGAGTGCCGATGAGGCCAACCTACAGGGGCTGCAACTTTGGCGGAGACGACAAAGTTGCAGGTCGCCAGCCTTGTGGGGGCGTAAGTTAAACTCATGCCCCCGCAAGGCTTGACAACCCCACCCAACCCCATATACACTCCAACCATCAGCACAACCGAAAGGAAACAGGCGATGGCCACCCCCACCATCGAAGAACGCAAGCAAGCAATCTACGACACCCTCCACTCCATCCATGCCGACGGCAAGCCAGGCGACTACGACACCAACCGCCTCCTCAACCTCATAACCGTCACAGACGCAGTAGCAACCCTCTGCTGGAACATCGAATCCGCCATCACACTCCCCAAGCCACTACTCCGCACAAGCCTCACCTCACAAGACATCAAAGAAGAAGCCACAAAAATCACCTCCTTCTGCCTCGCAGAACTTGACAACATGCGCGATGGTGCCAACCGTGCCGGCGCAACAATCATCTCCGACTACGCAGAACCCAACCTCCACCGGCGCGATCCAATCGGAAGCCTAGACATGGGCATCAATCCCGCCATCCGAATCGCGCTCCTCATTGAAGCACTTGGCAACGCCGCCCCATACTGGCCACTATTGCCCTCGCTCAAAAAGATAGACCTACTTGACCGCGAAGAAACCATCGCAATGCTCGCCTACCACGCCGTCTGCGCCCTTATCGCCACCAACCGCCACCTCATCGTAGGCTAACAAGACAGCAAACACCCACGGAGGCCCGCAACACCAGCAGGCCCCCACCAACCCCCAGCACACCATGAACACCGAAACCACCATCATCGGCATCGCCCTCAGCGGCGACCGCAACGCCCTCATCGACCTCGACAACATCCACCCCCACCACTTCGCAGACACCCGCAACGCAGCCATCTGGCAACTCATCGAAGACTATAAGCAGAAGAACCCCGGCCAAGGACTCACCCCAGACCTACTACTCGACAAACTCCCCTCAATCACCACCGCACACGTCACCCCCGACTACCTCCTAGACACCATGAACGGAGTCCACGGAGGCCACATCAACCTCGCAGGCGTCCACGCCAACAAACTCATCGACGACAACGCACGCCGACACCTCGCAGACGCCTGCACCCGCGGCCTCCAAATCATCGAAGCAGGAGGAGACCCCAGCGACGCAGAAGCCAGCATCCGTGAACTCCTCAACCAAGTCAGCACCGGCAGCACCACCCTCGTCAACAACGACACCTGCCTCACCCAAATCACAGACTTCACCGCCACCGCAACACCATTCACCCCCACCCCCTGGCCAGACCTCAACCACATCATCGGAGGCTGGAAACCAGGCGGCCTCTACGTCATCGCCGCACGGCCAGGTCAGGGAAAATCGCTCCTGGCCCTCCAGGCGGCCGCCGAGCTAGCCGACACCGGCCACGTCTACTTCGCCAGCCTCGAAATGGCAGGCCGCGAACTCTGGTCACGCATCATGGCCAACATCGCCAACGTCCCCGGCGACGCAGTAACCCGCCGACGCCACCCCACACCCGAAGAACAAGCCCGCATGGCAGCAGCAGCCCCCCACCTCCGGCAGCTACCCATCCACTTCGACGACCGCGCCAACCTCACCATCGGAGACTTCGTAGCCACCACACGCCTCCTCCACCGCCAACACGGACTCACAGCAGCATTCATCGACTACATCGGCCTCATCAACGCCGCCCCCGGCGACAGGCGAGCCCGCTGGGAACTCATCGGCGAATACACCAGGAGCCTGAAGAACCTCGCCAAAGACCTCCAAATCCCCGTCTTCGCCATCGCCCAGCTCGGCAGACAGGCAGAGCAGACCCCAGGCGGTGAACTCCAGCTCTCCCACCTGAGAGAGTCAGGCAACATCGAACAAGACGCAAACGTCGTCCTCCTCCTCTCCTGCCCCCACGAAAACGGAGTCACCGACTGGACCCGCGCCGACATCCACGTCGCCAAAAACAGGGAAGGCCGCACCGGCCACGTCCTCCTCGAACGCGAAGGCGACTACAGCCGCCTCAATCACCTCGGCTGGACCCCAAGAAACTGAAAGGAACCACAATGGACGACGAAACCAACGCCCTCCTCTACATGGCGGGCCCAGCAAACTGGCACCACACCATCGCCCCCACCCGCATCAACATGGGCAACAACACCATCATCACCAACATCAACACCGCCCTACAAGGCGCCCAAGGCCCCAGAGCAACAGAGTTCAACCTAAACGCACTAACTGGCCTACAGGCGGCCGCCAACATACTAGCCAACAAGATCGCCGACACCATCTACATAGCGAACGCCCTAGACATCTTCAGAGAAGCATGCATCACCGCCAACAAGCTAGACAAGGAGGCTACAGTCCCTCACCCGGCATTCCAGCCATCATTCAAAAAGGCCATGACAGCAACCCGAATCCTCAACGACGGCGACCCACTGGCCCTGAGCATGCTCCTCGTCGACATCATCCGCATCGCCAACCACACCGCCGAAGGAACACACCATGCATGACATCGACCTGAACAGAAACAGCTTCACCACCACCACCCCACCCACGGGAAACACGAAAGGACACGCCATGGAAACCGTCCCCGTACTCGTCAGCGAACTCAAGCTCCTCAAAGCCGCCACCCAAGGCGTCAACATGCCCATGCTCGCAGCAACCGCCGTACAAGCCATCATCACACACATCCCCACCACCACCTCAAAGACACCATCAACACCCTCAGAGAGTGCGTAGAAGACGCACCAGAGCGCACACTCGAACACCTCACCCCCGTCGCACGAGGAGGCACCCACGACATCGACAACCTAGACTTCGCCCACTACGGCTGCAACTCCAGTAAGGGCGCCAAGACCCTCGAAGAGTACCGAGAGTGGCAAGACAAGATGCAGCAAGCCAGCTAAACACCCCCGAGAAGGCCCCTCAGAGCCCCACAGACAGGCTTTGAGGGGCCAAGCTCACTTCCCAAACCTGCACGCAATC
>ERZ1674155.25-NODE-25-length-45058-cov-7.053574_pt1 | contig 45058 bp, 56 predicted proteins | sample MGYA00581305_ERZ1674155 | MGnify/ENA primary metagenome ERZ1674155 (study PRJEB41354, sample SAMEA4873344) | human saliva metagenome | biome: human-associated habitat [ENVO:00009003]; feature: mouth environment [ENVO:08000002]; material: saliva material... | reverse complement strand
CATGGCACTAATTTAACAGAGTTTATAGTTTTCAAGGTATAGATTAAGGGGAAAATCTTAATGTATAATATAGATAATATAATGTGTATATATGTAGTGTAATGTGTGGTGTATGAGGAGGGTTTTCCTGGTGAGACACGATGTCTCAATTCAAAGATGTATTGAAATTCTGACAGTCACTGTCAATTGAGAGTCACTGTCAGAATTTTCGGCTCGTCTAAGCACGACACGGGGCTTCCCGCGGAAACACGCCGCTGTGTGGTGTGCGCCGTGGACGTGTGCGCGCGGGCGCGTGAGTATAACACATCCCCTCACAACACCACTGTGACCAAATTCACATTTCACGATTTGACTTGAAATAGATTCGCACCTGTGCTAGAAATCGAGTTGAAATCGATCGGCCGATCTGAGTCGAAACCGATCGAAAATACATTTTCGAGTGAGAGGAGAAAGTCGAAATGAAACGGATTGCAGTGGCGATCGAGGTCGCTGACGAAAACATCGATGCTCAGTCCATACGAGCCGACGTGGCGGAGGACTATGGAGTGAGAACGGTTCTCAACTCCGCGTATGCCGACAGGCTGGTGTTGGTCGTGCCGGAGCCGGACGACGACGGAAACCTCCCCCCTGTGCGCCTGGACTCTTTAACGCAAGCGCTCAAGAATTTCGGGGTAGCCACGGCGACCCCGTCTGCGGTGGACGACGCCATCGCCGGCACACCGGCGGATACGGGCGACGGCGACGGCGACGGCGACGACAGATTGGAGATGCCTGTGCGCAGAGAACTTCGGTCTATGTTCCGCGAGTTCAAATCGAATCCGCTCTACCGGGTGAGCTTGCGCGGAAAGGACCCGGCCGACCCCGACAAGAGAGCCCGCAAAGAACGCGCCAAGCGCTTCAAGGAGGACTTCTACGAGCGCTTGGCCGAGTTCATAGCCGACCACCCCAGCCTCTCGTATAGGGACTATTGGGATGCGGACGGCAGACCCTACGAGAAGCAGTGGCCCGAGTACAGGGCTGCGGTTAGAAGGGTGAAGGAGCGAACGAGATGACGCGAACGCGCTATACGATGCCGGCTAGGTCTCAAGGCGAACTGTATGCACAGCGCGCAACGGGCCGCCTTGCCGAAAAAGACATTCACAGGTGGGTGTTCGCGCACGACATGGCGCTCGACGTTGAAACCCTTGTGCGCAAGTGGCTGGTTGTAAGACTGGACGGCTTCTACTGCGACCTGCAGGTTATGTACACACCCCACTTCGCCGGCCCTGCGCTGGCCAGGACGCACATCGTGTTGAACAACGTCCCTGCGCTTCACGCGATGGCCCGCACCGACGAGGCTGTCGACGTCGACGCCCGCGGCTTGAACCCCCGGGGCGCCGTGAAAGCCCTGATAAAAGCGACGGGGTTGAACCCGCACATGTCTGTGCGCGGGTGGCCGTTCTGCTTGGACGACTTGGATGGTGTAGACGACATGGAAGGTGGTGCGGTGTAGCATGACGGTCGTAGCCTTTTTCGATACGTCCTTTCTGGCGACGCTTCCGGGCTGCACGATAGAACCTGCCGTGATGGACTGCCATGGGGCTGTGCGCTCCGGCCCTCTGACGCTGTATGGCCGTAGCCCCTTCGGGCGCTCGATGTGCGTGCAGCCGCGCGAAGACAAGCGGAAGCCCTTCACGGTGGGCCTTGTGCGTGTGCGCACAAGGCCGATGGAGGCGACGTTGGAGCTGTGCGACAGACGCTCCAACCCTCTGATAGAAGTGGATGCGGTTGTGCACGAAGCTTGCCCCGACGTCGTGTGCGACTTGGGCTATGGGATAGCGCCGGGCACCGTGATCGACGAGGGAGTGGCTGTGCCCGTTCACGACTACCACGTGCTGTGGCCCGGTAAACCGACGACGAACACGGTGTGGACCGCGGTGGAGGACTACACGTGGTTCGAGGCGTTCTCGGAAGAGGGGTGTGCGACGGGCATAGCCTGCGCACCCGCGCCTCGTTTGAGGGAAGAGCACTATAGAAAGATGAGGAGGAACGGATCGTGAATGCAACCTACATAGCCCTCGAAGGCCCCGACGGGGTGGGGAAGTCGACTGTAGCGAAAGAGCTGAAGGCTCTTCTGCACGAGCACAACCCGATGCTGACTGCGCGCATACGGCATTTCCCGACGGGGATGCTCGTGCAGTGCGCGAACAACGAGAACGTAGTTCTGAAGGCGGAGGATTACGCGCTGGACATGGAGAACTGGCTCTTCTTCCGGCCGGAGCCCGTGTTGTTCCCGGACACGCCGACGCATTCCGCCGCCCAGAACACAGCAGAATACGAGACGCTGTACGTTCTGGATAGGTGGGCGCTCAGCACCGAGGTGTATGCCTCGTTGCGTAGCGAGGGGATACCGGAGAATGTAGCGCTTACGTTGGACTGGCTTAATCGCGTTCCGCTGGCGACGTTCGTGCTGTTGCCCAGCGACCCGACCTTTCTAACCGACCCGGACTACGGGGCGGACAACGGCACGGAGGACGACTACGACCCGGCGGCCGTGACGGAGGCGTACCTCCGTGCCGTGGAGTGTGCGCTCGGAAGCAGGACGCTTATCCCTATTACCGTGGACAGGGCGAGGGACACGCCTGGGTCTGTGGCTGCGGACATCGTCGAGCGGCTGACCATAATGGGGGCGCTGTGATGTATGCCATAGCCCGTCGGCTTGACTGCCTCCCCGTGTGCGCCTAGACTGTAACTACAGCGGCTGGAGGAACCGCCGCGAACGAGAGAAAGGGACGTAATATGGAAACTACACCTTCTACTGGGGACTCCGTCGCCTGGTTCGGCGCGAACACCGTTACCCACCACCTCGACGTCGTCGACCGCGTGGCAGCTTCGATCCTCGACACTCTTACTGCCGAGGGCTCGACCGTGCGGTTCTACAACGCAAACGGGTTCGAGTTCATGACGCTGAAGTCAGATGACGTGAGCAAGCGGTTCGAGCCTCTCTTCGACGAGAGACTTGTCGGTACGCGCCACGCGGAAGACGGCCGGCTCTACGCGATTGTGAAAGACGGTGACAGCACACGTGAGGAGCCCGTGGACCTCTTCCCGTTCGAGGATGTGCAGGTGGGCCCGAATTGCGAGTTCGGGCGCCGCATCACGGCAGTTGCCGTGGAGTATGGGCCGGCCGATGTGACGGTGAGCTTGGTGGCGCCGTTCGCAGAGCTCGTGACGGCGACCCGGGCTTACTCCGAGAGCGAAGCCGACTGGCTGCTCTAATGAAGTCAACGACCCGGAGCCCCGCGCTCTGCGCGGGGCTCCGCAAAGAAAGGAGAGAAAGAGCATGATTGGAACGAAGTACACGTCGGATATGCTGGCGGCTTTCGCTAAATCACCCCGTCTATGTCGAATGGACGTGAAGGTTGCGCCGGATGGGCGCGAAATCGCTTCCTATTCGCGTCAGTATTCGGACGGCGGTAGCTGTGCGACGACTGTGTTCGACGCCGGAGACAGAGAGCTGGCGACGTATGAGGAGATCGCCGACTTGGACAACGTGCGGTTCGGTTTCGCGGTGGATAATTGCGTTGCGAAGGTTGCTGTGCGCAAACACGCAGTCGCCGATGCGCTGCAGGCCGTGTTCAATGTGCACGGTGCGGACCCCGACGCCGTGAAGGTGGAGTCCGTCGTTCTACCTGCTGGTTCGGTGGTCGAGTTGGACGTGGCCGTGTCGGAGTATGGTTTCACATCAGTGGTCGAGTGGCTGCATACGAAGTCGAACGTGTTTATATCGTTCTACGAGAACGAGACATCGGACGACCCGTGGCTGCGTATCTGCGAGCCCGCTTGAGAACGATGGGAGGGAGGATAGAATATGCTGTTTTATGACAATGAGGATTGCGTGTGCGCCTATATCCGGAATCGTGGTTTTGTGTGCGTGGACACGTCGAGTTCGCGTTTCGACGAGAGGCTGGAACCCGGCGAGGACTTGACGACGTGTGACGATGCAGCTCCGTATACGAACCCTTATGGGGATATTCTTCTGGAACACCACCGTCTGCCGTATGACATGTGCTATAACACGGTAATGCAGGAGCTGGTGCCGGAGGATTGGCATAACATGTTCACCGTGGAAGACGGTGAGCGGAATCCGTATACGGAGATGTTGCACGGCGAGGTGAATGTAGACCTGGTTCAGCCGGTGCCGGATGAGCCGGGCGTCGAGCGGAAGACGCTCTATCGTGACGTGTGGTTGTCCTATGACTCGAAAGGCAAGCGTGTTCATGCTCACACGGAGAAGGATGGCGATGCGCTTACTTGTCTTTTCGAAATGAAGAAGGACGATTTCATTCGCCTCTATCATGTGAGGTGTATTGGCTGGTGACGCACAGGGACATCGCCAGGGCGATTGCGAACGCCTACGACCCGCCCACGGGGGGCAACCCCAGCGCCTCCCTTGTGCGCTATTACAGGGCCGATGGCACAACGGCTGTTAAGGAGGGCGAGGCGCAGTACATGTCCCGCTACAACCCGCTGACGAAGCGGTTGAGGGTGATGCTCTACCCTCACCATGAGACGATCGGTTTGTTCTATCTGGGTTAGAACAAGCCATGGCGAGAGAAAGGTGGTTTTGAATAGAATGGGTTTGAAGTTGGTCCCGCCCGGTCAAGGCCGGATTGAGAGGGAGTATTACGTCCGTTTCGAGGGTTCGATGTACGGTGTGTTGCATGTGGACAATATCGCGCACACTGTAAGTCTGGTTCCTCTCAAGAAGCTCGATAACGTCCCGGTGTTTGTGGAACCGCTGGATCCGTATAAGCTATGTGGTGTGCGGGTGTTCGATTCGTCGAGTTTCCGCATGGTGCTGTGTTTCTTCGACCGTTTCTATGTGACGGTCGGTGACATGTACGTGTTGGAGTTTGACAGCCCTCAGGCGTATATGGAGCACATGCACGTGTCTTTGTATGATGCGGTGTTGTTTCCGCCTGTTGCGGATGGTCAGGAGACGAACCCGTGGCGGACGCTGTCCCGGTCGGATGACATCGGTGCTGTGTGGCTGTGCGATTTCTCCCCCGTGGACGAGGGCGTCTACCTCGGTCAGGGCAGCACGTTGGACCGGGTTCTTTGCAAGCTGTGGAGGGAGGTAGACGGTTCCTTGACTCTGAAGCCGGCTCGGAGTACTGCGATCTGCGACAAGTGGGAGGAGAACAACTGTTCAACGGGTTCGCGGCGTTTGACGTCTGTTTGTAAACACACCACGTCGTAACAAACAGTGACGCATCTCACAGGGCGGGGGCTTGACGGCCCCGCCCTTTCCGTATAGGCTGGACGCACACGGCAAACGAGAGGGAGGAGAATACACTATGGACTTCGAAAAACCACAGGACTACGTGGACGCACTTAAACAGCTTGAGGGGTTCCCCCTGATGGGCATGGAGGTGCTAGACGGCCACTTGGTCTTCCACAGTCTGTCCAGCCACGTGGCGCTTCCTCTGCGCCGGGTGAGAGGCTGGGGGTACCGTGTAGTACGCTATGGCCTGAATATGCTCGACGTGCTTGTGGACCATGTGAATTACAATGATCATTTCAGGCAGGTATTGCTCTTCGACGAGAAGAGCGATGTCATAGCACAGGTGGAGCTTAAGAACCTCACCCGGAAAGAGTGGCTGCTCGGTGAGCTCTATGGTAAGAGGCTGCATAGCTCGATGAATGTCAACCAGTATAAGAAATACGTTCTGCTTGCTAAAGGCGTGGTGTTCACGGCGGAGGCCGACGGGCTGACAGGGGTCTTCGTGAATTGGCCGGCGATGGATTCACCCGTGGACCATGTTATCGACCAGGGTGACTGCGTGTATATCTCTACGGAGAAGGGCGGCGCGGTCGAACTGTCTTTCAAGGAAGAAGACATCGATGACTAAGACTGACATTACGCTGATGAACGATGCATTTGAACTGCTCGACCCGTTTGTGAGGGCCGGGTGGACATTGGACTGCGCTATCTTTATGTTCGAAGGTGTCGGTTTGCTCTTCGACAACGGGGCAGCGGCGACGTTCAAGAATTCGGAGTACCGCATTTCCGACTATTGCGAGTACATCGACCCCGCCCCGCTGGGATCTATGAGGAGAGTGCAGCGCCCGGACGGCACCGATGCGTGGCGGCTGTTCGATGTGGAGGGCCGCAAGGTCGTCACGATCGCGCTCGCACATCCTACCAACCCGCTGCCGGTGTACGTCGCAGCGTTGAAGGAAGCTCTCGTCGGGTCTCGCGTGCAGAGCGTGTCGGCGACGGACGGCGGGTTGTGCCTGCATTTGGACGACGACTACGACGCCGTGACGAACGGCGCTTTGCGTGTGCGCATCCACCCCGAACGTGTGCCGTTCACTGTGAGCGATGTGTTCGTCAACCGCGGCGGTGCGGGCCTCACCCTGTGCGTGTGCGCACAGGTGAGCGAAGAAGACAAGAACGCTAACAAGCCGGTCGTGGCGTTCAAGATTGACCAAGACACACTGGACAGGAAGGAGCTGTCATTCAATGTTATCTGATGGGGACATTCGAGAGTTTGCTTTAAACTACGGTGACGGTAGACCGTTGGTGAGTCCATTCGACGAGGACAACCTGCAGCCGGCGAGCTACGACGTGCACCTGAGTCCGTATCTGGTAGATCCTTTTGACTCTCACCGTCGGGGCTTGATCTATCACGACGACGCCGTTCCGTACTTCGTGCTGCCTCCTAACGAGCTGTGGTTGGGGGAAACGTCTGAATGGTTCAACATTCCCTCTAATGTGGCTGCGAAAGTGGAAGGACGGTCCAGTTGGGGACGTCTCGGTTTGATGACGCACATCACAGCAGGATTCGTCGATCCCGGCTTCAAGGGGACGATTACTTTGGAGCTCTACAACGTCGGCAAGTACCCGCTGCGGCTTCCTGTGACACATCATAGACGGGACCCTGCGACGATGGGCGTTGAGCCGATCGCCCAGGTGGGGTTCTTCAACCTCATGACGGCGAGCGAGAAACCCTATGATGTGCGAGGCCACTATGTGAATCAGGAGGGCCCGACGCCGTCTAAGCTGTCGCGGTTCGTGAGGCGGTCCGACGCGCGGTAATGGACATAGCGGACATCTGGAGGGGCGAAGAATGGGTCAAGCAAGCGCGCTGCAAGAAGAGCGACATCGGCATGGACTTGTTCTTCGCCCCCCGCGAGGGGGGCGACGTGGAGGACGACCCTTACTACGCGCGGGCCAAGTGGGTGTGTTCGATCTGCCCTGTGCGACTTGAATGCAGAGACTATGCGGACCGTGTGGAGAAAGGACAGAAAAGGCTGTTCGGCGTGATAGGAGGGGAAGACTCGTTCGAGCGCCGGGCCAGGAGAGAAAAGGAGGGCAAGCTGTGAGGCAATTGCTGTACGGCAAGAAAGGCAAGCTTCAAGGGTGGTTCGCAGTGAATGCGGACGACACGATAGAATACGTGCCTACGTCGCGCGAGGCGATGCACGGTTCGCACAAGGAGCTGGTCGAGGAGGCGGTGGGCAAGCCGTTCCGCGCGATAAGCATCGGCTATGCGTCGGAGCGGAAAGTGTTCTACACGTGCAATGGAATCCGCTTGATCCTCGTCAAGCAGGACGGCCCCCCGATCAACCCCGACGTGGCTCCGTCCGGGTATTACTACGATGCGTCGAGGCATACGGTGGATCGCTTCTACGACCCGCCGTTCCATGCAAAGGGCGAGGACTGCCCGGAGGATTCGGTGACGGGTCTGTTGAAGAACCAGGGTTACGTGTGGTGTCGCCGGATCTACGACGGCGTCGAGTTCTTCCTGACGAAGGACAAGGACGGCAAGGCGGACGCCGACAAGTACTACATCAAGGCGTTCTCGATCGGGCTGAACATGGACATCCTGGTGAGGTCGATCGACGTGTCGTGTGCGAAGTTCGAGGTGGTGCGGGCATGAACCAGCCGCTGGAGCTCACCCCAGCGCAGATTGAGAAGGTGGAGGCCGTCGTCGCACAGCGGGACGGCCTTCGCGCCGCGTTGGACGTGTCGGATACGGGGACGGGAAAGACCCTGTGCGCGGTGGAGGTTATGAAGCGGCTCGACCCGGTGACGACGTTGATCGTGGGCCCGGCGAAGCCGCAGATCGTCAACGCCTGGAAGGCGACGTTCGCCCGTCAAGGCGTCGCGCTGCCGTTCAAACGCATCGATTCTAAGCACCTCCGCCATTTCGACGATCTAAAGGACGGAGTCCACGGCGTTTACTACGTGGGCCGAGAGTATCTAGGATTATCCGACTACAATGCGAAGAACGTGGAGAAGGGTAAAGAGAACCTTCTACCGTGGTCGAAGGCCAAGCCAGACTTCGTGGTGTACGACGAAGTTCAGTCGGCGTCGAACCGCAAGTCGGGCCGGGCGAAGGCCATGTGGAGCCTGCGGAATGCCGGCTTCAAGCTGGCGATGTCTGCCACGCCGCAGGGCAATCGCTTCGAGGGTTTGTGGTCCATTTGTCGCTGGTTGTGGTGGAACGTGGAGGATCCGTCACGTGTGCCACTGTCCCGTGACAAGAGGGACTGGCTGTACGTGGAGGGGTCGTTTCATCGCTGGAAGGCGCGGTGGTGTATCGTCCAGAACAGTTGGATACATGATAGATACGGCAGACTGCAGGAGATCGAGACGATCGTCGCCGAGAAGGATCCGGGGGCTTTCCTCCGTTCTTTGCCGTGCGTGGTGGGTTTGCCTGCGGAGCGGAAGCCGGTGGACACCCGGATCGTCGAGTGCGAGTTGACGCATAAGCAGCGTGAGATATACGACAAGTTGCAGTATGAGCTGATCTCTGATGTGGAGGGTGGCTTGCTCGTGGCATCGATCCCGCTGGTGAAGCTGCTACGTCTACGCCAGGTGACGTTGGGCGAGCCGTGTATGGTGTACGACCCGAAAACCGATATGGATTCGGTCACGTTCGACCCGAATTGTTCATCTAGAAAGCTGGACATGCTGAACGCTTTGATCGAGAAGCACCACGCCCACGACAAGGTGTTGGTGTTCACATCGAGCCAGCGGTTCGCCAACGCCGTGGAGCACAGAGTATGTGCGAAGACGGCGCTGTATACGGGCGTGCAGACGGCCAATGCCCGCAGTGCGGCGTTTGCAGGCTTCACAGAGGGTGATGTGCAGGTTCTGCTGTGCACGATCGGCGCCGCCGCTGAAGGACTGGATGGGCTGCAGCGGGTTTGCCACGTCGAGGTGTGGTTGGACGAAGACCTGAACGGAATGCTGTGCGAACAGGCTAAGGGACGTCTGAACCGCATGGGCCAGCCAGCTGAGCGGATCGTCCGGTATTACTTCCAGGCGAGGGACACGATGGACGACGGCACGTTCCAGCGGTTGGCCGGCCAGGCGCAGGCCAACAGGGCCGCACTGAACAAGTGATGCACTTCACACAGCTCCGGCTTGCAATGGCTGGAGCTGTGCGCGTACCGTAGAGGTACAAGCCGACCGAGAGAAAGGAACACACCATGACGATTTCGGAGTTCATCGACGACCTTGAGAAGGCCAGCGCCAAATACGGCGACCTGAAGCTGTTCGTGGCCAGGGGCTACCAGCTGCACCCCGTGGAGTCACTCGACCTGTTCGACTGCCGAGTGGGGTACAACGAGCACTATGACGAGTTCTTCGAATCGAACAATGCCGGGTTCGGCGCCGAGGATGCTATCGTTCTCGGCTAAACGAGAAAGGAGGAACGAAATGGACGACTACATCGATGAGCAGTTGAAGGATGCGCCTGTGTTGTTCGATAACCTGGACGGGCAGTACGTCTTCGTCCCGGCTCTTAATAAATGGTTGAATGTCAACGGTGCAGAATATTGCATTGGGTTGGAGGACATGCGCAACTTTATGGAAAGCAAGCTACTCTACTTCGCGCCCGCGCCGTTCAGTCAACACGTGTGGGGGCAGCGCGACACACAACGCGCTGCGCTGGAACCGCACACCACGCTGAAATACAAGGACGGGCCGGTCATCCTGCACAACACCGGCGACATGCCGGCCGTTATCGAATGCAAGCACATCGTCAACTTCGCAATCAACAAAGGGTGGGAGCTTCAACTGGTATGAGGAACGACGAACTACTATCACTGTTCACACCACAAACCCGACGCGACAAGCAGATCCGGGTCGGGGCCTCGAACCTCTCCAACCCGTGTGCATTGTGCCTGGCAGAGGACATCCTGCCAGGCATCAAAGACAAGAGCGGGATCGAGTTGGTGCCGCGCGAGATGAGGGAGTCCAACTTCGTCATGGGGGCGAGGATCGGAACGGACATCCACCGCGGCTTGGAATATTGGGCGAAGAGGCTTTTCCCGAAGTGGGAGCTGGAGCAGCGCTTCGAGCTCGGCCTTTATGAGAACTACGGGCTCATCAGGTCTACGGCCGACGCCTATGACCCGGAGGACGGGACGATCGTCGACTACAAGACGACCACCCGTGCCAAGCTGAAGGCGCTCAGCGCGGTGTTCTCGATGCACGGCGACGTTCCCGACGTGACGGGCGACAGCGCCAAGGCCAAGTACATCGCCTACGTCGCACAGACCCACCTATATGCGCTCGGGAAGGAGCGAAGAGACGGCGAGGGGACTGTGCATAGGATCAAGGTGGTGTTCATTCCGAGGGACGCCTCGCAGGTGTCGGACGTGGAGATCTTCACCCTCGACTACGACCGTGAAAAGGCCGAGCAGGTGTGGCAGCGCGGCCAGCACATCATCGACGCCCTGTGCGACGGCTTCACAGACTTCCAGTCGTATCCCGGTTGCTACCGTTGCAACGTGCTAGCCGTTAAGAAGGACAAATAACCGGGGGTGTGCGACGTGAAAGAACAAGACGATATCCTGGAGTACGGTTACATATCCGGGCTCATCGACAGCCTTGAAGAGAGGAAGAAGGAACTCGCCGCAGCTATCAAGCAGAGGCTTCAAATAGGCGAGTCCAGTGTAGCCGGGCCGTACATAGTTACGCGAAGGGAGGTTCACCGTTTCGATATATCGAAAGCTGAAAAGGCTCTATCTGGAGATACGCTTCGACGTTGCTATGTTCAAAAGCTGGATCCGAAGAGAGTGAAAATGCTGACTTCGGCAGAGGAATACCTTCAGTGCCTTAAGAGCACCGAACAGCTTTACATCCGTCAAGAGAAAGGAGAAGACGAATGACAGATTTCGACATCGAATCATTCATCATCAAACCAGACGAACTAAGCAAACCCGAGCAGATCCTCGTCTACTCCGACTACGGTCAAGGGAAGACGACGTTCGCAGCCTCGGCCGCTAAGTTCGCACCCACCTCGCCTGTGCTGTACCTCGACCTCGAAGGCAGCACGACAGGCGTCACCCGCGACGTTCCACCGGAGAACATCGACATCGTTCGCCCTAAGAACATGCCGATACCGGAGGGCATGACCAAGGAGGAAGGATGGATCCACAACACGGACAGCATTCTCGTGGCATTCCTCACAGGCGAGGTGTCCCGTGAGTACAAGACGATCGTGATTGACCCGCTCAACGTCTACAACGATTGGTGTGCGGATCACTTCGAAGCGGTCGAGATGGCCAAGCAGAACCCCAACAAATTCGCCATCTGGACGGAGGCTGCCAAGAAGACCACCGGCTCGAACGGGATCTTCCCGCTTCTGAAGGACGCCGGAGTGCTGTCCATTCTCGTCGTCCACCAGAAGACCGACGACAACGGGGTGGCGGATTTCGCCTGGCGCGGCTCCGGATCGCGGGCCAAAGTTGGACAGACGCCCGACGTGGTGGTACATTTGTCCCTGGACACCGATCGAAAGACCGGCGAGTCGCACACGGAAGCGCAGATGTTCGCATCCAGGACGATCGGGGCGAAGAACCGCTTCAACCTTCCTCCGTTTGTGGAGGACCTGACCATCGAAAAGCTCTGGAAGCTTTGCGACAATCACTGAGAGAGGAGAACGATATGGTACGCAAACCCGCTTATAAGGCATTCAAACTCGACGACAAGGAACTCAAGTCCGCTCTCGGATCCGACGGTCATTTCGGAGGCCGCGGCGGAGCCGTCAAGGTTCCGGCTCCCGGCGTCTACCGAGCGATCATCTGCGACGTGGAGAAAGGCGAATACAAGTCCGCGGCCAACGCAGGGCTGCCGCGCCTCATCGTCGACCTGAAGATCATCGAGGGCCCGACCGACGACTATGACGGCGCTATCGTCAAGGACTTCAACGTTCCGCTCCAGCCGCACTGGAAGAATGGCAAGCTCAACTACAGTTTCCCGAACTTCTGGGAGGCCGTCGGAGCCTACGACCCCGACGAGGGGTTCCTGATCCCCGAGGATGAAACCGAATTGGTTGACCCCGATCAGACGGTTCTCGTCAAAATCGGGAACCGACATAACGACAGGGGCTACGTCAATGCCACGGTGGAGTCCTATTATGTGGACGACGGCAAACGCGAGCTGGAGCAGCTCGGCGAGCCGCTGAAACCTAAGGTGGTTCAGGACGCACCCGCAGCTAGGGTTCAGCCTGCACGGGACACGACGATGAAGTTCAGCATAGGATAAGAGGAAGGAGTAAGGGAAGGCCCCGATGGGGCCTTCCCTGCTCTATAAGACGCGACACAGGCTTGAGCGAAAGGAGACGAGAATGGAAGCAATAGAGTTCCTCGATTTGATCTACAAGGACATAGAGGGCTATGTCAACATCGTAACAATGGACCCCCTCGACGAGGAAGAGACTGTCAAAAGCAAGTTCATCGCATGGCCGGCTAAGCGCGACCTCGCGCAGCGCTACCTGTCCATTCGCGAAGATGAGAACACATACTGTTCGGTCGGCGTGTTCACAGGAAAGAGCCGCTCGGGCGAAGACGAAGGCGCACTTTGCGGGGTCGTGTGGGCCGAGGCCGACACCTGCCCTCCGAGTGAGTTCGATGTCGAGCCGACCTTGGTTGTGCGCACATCGAGGAACCGCACGCACTGCTGGTGGGTCCTCGATGAGCCCCACCCGCTAGCCGAGTGCTCCGAGGTGGCGCGGTCTATTTACCAGAAGCACCGCGACAAGGGTTGCGATTCCGGCTGGCAGGCGTCAAAGCTGCTCCGCGTGCCGGGCTCCGTCAACACGAAGTACGGAGCCGACTACCCTGTGCGCGTGGTGGAGAACACCGGAGCCGTTTACACGCTGGGCGAGCTCAAGTCGTCCTATCCGGTTGTGCGCCTTGAAGAGGCGAAGAAGGTCGGAGAGGCGCCCCCGATGTGCGACGACGAGCAGCTTCGCGTCATCGAAGACAAACTCAAAACGCAGTCGCTTCGCTCTATGTACCTCGACGAGATAGAGGATGGGCGTCAGAGCTGGTCCCAGACAGCCAAGAAATTCCAGATGGAGCTATTCCGGTCTACGTTCACCGACAATGAGGTGTACCAGCTGATGCTCCGCGCACACTGCAATAAGTACAACCCCGTCTATGCCGGTCGAAAGACCAAGGAAGGCCACGCTATTCCGAAACGCGATAACTGGGAGCTGTGCACGTGGAAGGAGGTCGAGAAGTTCAGCAAGGAGTACAAAGACAGCTTCACGTACCTCGATGAGAACGGGATCGCCCTCGGTGACGAGAGTTTCGCCAACGCCATCCGGGAGTATCAGACAGGTGAGATACAGCTTCTCACAGACGACGAGGTGGCGTTCGTCGAGAGCGATGACAATCCTACGTTCATCAAAGACTACATTGACTACGGACGCACGGTGACGGACACCGCTGACGCCTACCACGCCGCTCTCGGTCTGGTGACGATGGCCACCACGATCGGCGCCTTCGGATCGATCAACACGACGGGGGACGATGAGCAGGGGCTTCGCTTCTGGCCGCTCATCCTCGGGCCCTCGGGTACTGCGCACAAGACAACCGCGGTTAACGGGGCCCAGACCGTCATCGACATGTGCGGCACTTTGATAGGGCGTGCCAACAGCATCAAAGTGGCGAGTGACTCCACCATCCAGGCCATGAAGCGAGACATCGCTCCGTTCCACAATACCCCCACGTATATGGCGCTAGATGAGATTCAGGACAAGTTCCGGGATATCATGGACAATCGCGGGTCGTGGAACGGTTTCGACGCCGGCCTGTGCAAGCTGTTCAGCGGCGAGGTCGAGATGACTCGTCGTATCACTACTGAGGGCGTCGATAGGTCCAACGCACATCTCAACGTGATCTTAACGGGCATTTACGACGAGTCGATCGATATCCTTGAAATGCGCAACTTCAAGAACGGGTTCCTCACGCGTTTCACGTGGGTGACGTACCTCGATGACGATAAGAAGGACAAGAGCGATGATAAGCCGAAGATCGCCGCCATGTTCAACAGTCGCCGCAAGTTCGGCAACAGCAAAGACCGAGACAGGAAAGCGCAGAAGCTCGCGCACACGTTGGCCAGCCGCGTCAACCAGCTGTGTCGCGTGTGCTACAAGACCGACGACGTGCCCGACGTAGAGCAGCGACTTCAGGAACGGGAGCTCGACGTGAACCGCATTCTCCTCGACGTGGACGACGAGGCGCTCGACCGCTACGAGACATGGTGTCTCAACGTACAGCGTTTCGACATCGTCGAAGACAAGTCGTCAATCTTCGAATCGGCGTTCCGCCGGTTGTGCATAACCGTTCCCCAGGTCGCCGGGCTGTTCAGCCTCATGGATAGAGAGGACGGCGTGATCACTAAGACTCACATGCTGAACGCCATCTACTACGCCAACCACTGGGTGAGGTGCCTGCTTAAGGCGCTAAACGACGTGACGGCGAGCCACTACGTCAAGCAGCAGGAATCGGTCATGACGTTCATTCGCACGCACTGCGACAAGACGAACCACGCCATCCTGTGCACGAAGGTTCGGGACAAATTCCCCGAGTTGGATGAGTGGACGTACAAGAACATCATCTCTTCGCTGCGAGGCAGGGGTCTCATCTCCGGTCCGGTCGAGCTCGAATACATTCGAGGCAAGGGTAAGAGCAAGAAATCCAAGGGCTGGTTCTACACGATGGTGGTGGACGAGTGAGGACTGTGCGATTCTACCTGGCATCCGGCGACATCGGTATGTTCCAGGAGGTGGCGGTTGCTGCCAGTCCAGAGCTCGGACCCCTTGACTACGAGTGGTCCGACACCGAGGAAGGCGCCGCCATCTTCGACCTCGACCAGTGGGACGACTGCGGCATCGACACGGCAGCTCAGTGGTTCGCCGGTGTTGTGCGACGATATCTACTGGACAACTGTGCATGGTCGTCGCCGTTCGGTGGAGAGTGGTCGAGGGTCCTCTTTCTCGACATAGAGTCCCATGGAGTTGAAAAGCGCTGGTCCATGTCGCCGCGTGAGTTCTTCCGTCTCGGCCAGTACGCATGGGGCGAAGGTCCCGTCGTCTTGACGGAGGACTACGACGAGGTTATGGACGCTATTCGGAGAGCCGATGGCGTGGTGATCCACAACGGCCACAACTTCGATCTGTCCGTGCTGTTCGGCAAGGATAGCGACGAGCCGCTACGGATGACGATGGGCCGCAAGGTCATCGACACCATGGTGCTGGCGAACATCGCCTACCCCGCCCCTTCCGTCTACTTGGACAGGGCTGGGCGCCGAGTCGTCACCGACCTCAGTCCTTCAAATGTGCGCAGATGGCTGTCCCTCGACAACCTCGCACATCACCTGGGCCTGGAGGGAAAGGTGATGGACTTGAAGGACCTCGCTAAGAGGTTCAACCCGCCTGGCACCAAAGTCGCGGATCTCGACTTCGGGTTAATCCCGCTCGACGATCCGACGTTCCGCGAGTACTCTGAGCAGGATGTTGTGGTACTCAGGGGCATCTTTAAGGAGCTCCTGCTCCGCCATGAGGTCGACGAGTACGACTGGCGCGAGCAGCTGAAGGCCGCCATCAACGCGCAGATGTCGAGGAACGGTTTCCTCATAGATGCCGACAAGGCGTACGACAGGCTCTACGAGTTGGCGGACAGGAAGGAGAAGCTGCTCGACTACCTGCACCGGTCGGTGGGCATGCCTCTCGATTCCAAGCAGCCGTGGAGGACGACTAAAGGAAAGCAGTGCGTCCTCGATGCCCTGGCTGCGTTCGGCGTGGACGAGTTCACGCATCCCGAGTGGCCTCGCACACCGACCGGCGCTCTGCAGCTATCCGGCAGCGTCGTACAGGACCTCCTCAGGGGCCACGGAAGCCACGCTGAGGCCTTCGGAAAGGTGCTGGGCGAACTACTGGGCCAGCGCTCACTTGCGCAGCTCACAATCGATTGTTTGCAGCCTGACGGCCGTGTGCACCCAGAGGTCGACGATCTTCAGCGGTCTGGACGCTCGTCTACGACGAAGCCCGGCCTGACCGTGTGGACGGCTCGCGGAGACAACGCCGTGGAGAAGTCTTATTTCATCCCGGACCCTGGCTGCAAACTGGTGTCGTTCGACTACTCGAACGCGGATGCGAGGATCGTCGCCGGATACGCACAGGACCCTGCGTACCTGAAGAACTTCCTACCCGGAGCCGACCCGCACGAGATCACGGGTCGCGCCGTCTGGGGCGACGACGAGTACGAGGCGCACATGCCGGACGGCTGGGAAACCGACAAGGAGACGCGCAAGCGCAACCCTTACCGCCAGAAGGCCAAGGCGCTGTCACACGCCTGGAACTACGGCGGCGGAGCGAAGACGATTTCTAAGGCGTCGGGTCAGCCTCTCGACGTGGCGGAGCACTTCGTCGAGAAGATGGCGGAGGCCTACCCTTTGGTTGTGCGATGGCGTCAGGACTGTGCGGACCAGGGTGAAAACGGCTACATCTACAATGCGTGGGGCCGGCGCATGAGCGTCAACGTCGAGCGGTCGTACACTCAGTCGTCGGCGCTCATGGGGCAGTCGGGGACAAGGGAGATCATGACCGATGCGCTCATCCGCATGTTGAACTGTGACCTTCGTCTCATTCATTGGCTTCGCGCGCAAATCCACGACGAGTTGATTTTCTCAATCCCCGAATCGGAGCTAGACTGGGCGGTGCCGAAAATCGCCGAGCTGATGTCCACGACGTGGAACGGAGTCGAGTTCACAGCCGCACACGGGCAGCCGGCGGACGACTGGGAGCACGCCTCCCACTGACGAAAGGAGAAACGTATGACGAAAGCGACGCTGTACACGAAGCCTGGCTGTGTCCAGTGCAAGATGACGAAGAAGGATCTGACAAAGAAAGGAATCCCCTTCGACGAGATCGATATCACAGAGGACCACGACGCTCTGTCATTCGTGTTGGGTCTCGGTTACAAGCAAGCGCCAGTTGTGGTGATCGGTCAGACGCACTGGAGCGGGTTCCGTCCGGACATGGTCAGGAAGTTCGTTTGATGAACACGATTGATAGGCAGTATGAGGTTCTTCTCGCAGACGTTCTAAAGCACGGTGTAGAGAAGAAGGATCGCACAGGGGTGGGGACGCTGTCCGTCTTCGGACGGCAACTCCGATACGACCTTAACAACGGGTTTCCGCGTATCACGACGAAGTTCGTACCCATGAAGGCTGTTAAGGGTGAATTGTTGTGGTTCCTGTCCGGAGACACGAATATCGAGTGGTTGAATGACCATGGCATCACTATCTGGGACGAGTGGGCCGATGCAGACGGCAACCTCGGGCCCGTGTACGGACATCAGTGGCGTTCTTGGCCTGCGCCGGACGGAAAAGGCATCGACCAAATCTATGAGGTCGTCGAGAGCTTGAAGGCCGATCCGGATTCCCGCCGGCATCTCGTGTCGGCATGGAACGTCGGCGACTTGGACGCCATGGCCCTTGCACCGTGCCATGTTCTATTCCAGTTCTATGTAGCAGGCGGCAGGCTCTCATGCCAGTTGTATCAACGCAGTGCGGACTTGTTCTTAGGTGTGCCTTTCAATATCGCGTCGTATTCCCTGTTGACGCACATGATCGCACAGCAGACAGGCTACGACGTAGGCGAGTTCGTCTGGACGGGTGGCGACTGCCACATATACAAGAACCACGTGGCGGCTGTGCGAGAACAGATCGGGCGCATGCCTTACCCGTTCCCCGAGCTCAGCCTCAAGAAAGCACCGTCGATATTCGAATACGAAATGAGCGACATTTACGCATCGGCCGGGTACAAACACCACCCCGCGATCCAGGCCCCGGTGGCTGTATAATCGAAGACCCATCGTAGAAAGGACGAGATTTTGACTGTTAACATTGACCCCATCTCCACAGTGGAGGAGTACGTGGAGCAGGCGGATTGGCGCGTCAACGCGAACGCGAACCAGGGCTACTCCGTCGGCGGCCTCATTCTCAACGCCGCCGGCAAGACGATCGCGAACTATTGGCTGTCGAAGGTGTACAGCGAAGAAGAAGGAGCCGCACACAGAAACGGCGACTACCATATCCACGACCTCGACATGCTCGCGGGCTATTGTGCGGGCTGGTCTCTCAGGAGGCTTTTGGAGGAAGGTTTCAACGGAATCGCGGGGGCCATCGCCTCCGATCCGCCGCGTCACTTCAGGTCGGCCTGCGGCCAGATCGTCAACTTCCTCGGCACGCTGCAGAACGAGTGGGCGGGGGCCCAGGCCTTCTCGTCCTTCGACACGTACATGGCGCCGTTCATCCGGCTCGACGGGTTGGACTATGCTGAGGTCAAGCAGTCGATGCAGGAGCTCATCTTCAACCTCAACGTCCCCAGCCGTTGGGGCAGCCAATGCCCCTTCACGAATCTGACGTTCGACTGGACGTGCCCTGATGATATAAAGGACAACCATCCGCTTATAGGTGGTGAACTGTGCGACTTCACGTACGGGGACCTCCAGGCCGAGATGGACACGATCAACCGCGCCTACATCGAGGTCATGATGGAAGGCGACGCCGACGGCCGCGTCTTCACCTTCCCTATCCCGACCTACAACATGACGAAGGACTTCGACTGGGAGTCGGACAACGCCCGCGCCCTGTTCGATATGACCGCGAAGTACGGCCTGCCCTACTTCCAGAACTTCATCAACTCCGAGCTCGACCCGGGCATGATCCGCTCGATGTGCTGCCGCCTCCAGCTCGACCTGCGCGAGCTCCTGAAGCGGGGCAACGGTTTGTTCGGCTCGGCCGAGCTCACGGGCTCCATAGGCGTCGTCACTGTGAACGCCGCGAGGCTCGGATATATGTGGGCTGGAGACGAAGAAGCGCTCTACGAGAGGCTGGATCACCTCATGGATCTCGCCTCGTCCACCCTGGAGAAGAAGAGGATCAAGATAGCCGAGCTCATGGAGCGTGGCCTCTTTCCCTACAGCAAGCGCTACCTCGGGGGCCTAGGCAACCACTTCTCAACGATCGGCGTCAACGGAGTCAATGAAGCCATTCGCAACTTCACCCACGACAAGGAAGACATCACCACCGAGTGGGGTCACTCATTCGCCAAGAGGCTCCTCGCGCACATGAGAGATCGCCTCGTCCAGTACCAGGAGAAGACGGGCAACCTCTACAATCTGGAGGCGACTCCTGCAGAAGGCACCACGTACAGGTTCGCCAAGGAAGACAGGAAGCGATTCTCCAACATCATCCAAGCGGGAACAGACAAGAACCCCTACTACACGAACTCTTCGCAGCTTCCTGTGTCTCACACTCAAGACGCTTTCCAGGCACTAGAAGAGCAGGCCGATCTGCAGTCCATGTACACCGGAGGCACCGTACTCCACCTGTATATGAACGAGAAGATCTCGTCCGGTGCTGTGTGCGCAAAGTTGGTCAAGAGGGCGCTCACCAACTTCCACCTTCCCTATATCACCATCACACCCACGTTCTCGATCTGCCCCAATCATGGCTACCTCGCAGGGGAGCATTTCGTGTGCGAGAAATGCGGAGAGGCATGTGAGGTGTGGACGCGCGTCATGGGGTACTTCAGGCCCGTGCAGTCCTTCAATATCGGGAAGAAAGGCGAGTATGCGGAACGGACATGCTTCACCGAGAAGGAGAGCGTGAAGGCGTGAGCGACGACCTTCAGGTGGCCGGGTTAGTCCCCCTTTCGTCGGTGGACTGGCCCGGCCGGCTCGTAGCCACTGTGTTCTGCCAGGGCTGTCCGCTTCGGTGCCCCTATTGTCAGAACTCCGCCATCCTCGACAACCGCACACCGGGCGTCATTGCGTGGAGTGAAGTCGAGGGCTTTCTCAAGAGAAGAAAGGGGCTGCTCGACGGCGTCGTCTTCACAGGTGGAGAGGCACTGCGCCAGGAGGCGGTGATACCAGCAGCGGAGTCCGTCGCAGAGCTGGGCTTCGGCGTCGGGGTTCACACGTCTGGCCTCTTCACCGATCGACTGGAGCGCATGATGCACGTCGTCGATTGGGTTGGTCTCGACGTGAAAGCCAGGCCCGAAGACTACAAGAAAGCCGTCGGTGTGCGAGGAGACAAGGTGTGGAAGACGCTCGACCTCGTGCTGGAATCTGGCGTCGACTACGAGGTGCGCACAACCGTCTACCCTGAGTCGCTCATCGACTACAACTTCGAGGACCTCGTCTCCCAGCTGAAGCTGGCCGGTGTGCGCACCTTCGCCTTGCAGGAGGCTCGTACAGAGGGTACGCCGGTGGCATTCCAGCTGGTGGCCGCCTCGTGGGACAGGAAGCGATGGGAGAAGCGCCGACGGGAGCTCATTGAATGCGTGCAGGGTGCCGGCTTCGACCGTTATATCCTCAGGCTTGCATAAGTGACGGACGACACAGCCGGACGGCTTGACGGGGTCGGCTCCTCTCGATACCATGGAGACATGGAGAAAGAAAGGAGCCGACCCCATGACACAGACAACGACACTCAACGAGACACAACTCATCATCTTCGTCCTATTCATCGGCGCCATTGCACACCTCGTCGCCTACCAAGTCTGGGCGACAAGAGGTGACCGAGGGATTGAGAACTACGACACGCGTATCAGGCCCTTCATGTGGACGGTCTGGGCGTGGCCCTTCCATTACGGGGTGTTCGCCTGTCTGCTGATCGACTACCTGTGGGGCAACAAAGCGAAGGAAAGGAAATACTATGAATATCTGGGTCGTTATTATGCTGCTGGCATGGGCTGTGGCTATAGCTCTACTGGATTGGCAGCTCCGCAAATCGGCGAAGAAGCTGAACCGTGCGATACAAGAGGCGAGGCGCACTACTATTACCGCCCGGCCAGTAGGTCATTCGTCGACGGCGGATACTGGGGCTACGCACAGCAGTACCACGGGCTCTGAGGGTGAGCGATGACGACGCTGTTGGCTATCGACCCCTGCGGGGTTGGGGGTACGACCGGCATCGTCCTCCTCGGCTACGAAGAAGACAAGCCGGCTAGGCTCCTCAACTCGTGGAACCCCGGCACCGAGGAGACCTACGATTGGTTCTACAAGCGAATGTTCGACCGCGTGGTACATCCAGACGTTGTGGTGTGCGAGAAGTATGTCAACCGCAACATTCCCGGTGCCGACATCAACCCGGTTCGCGTTGAGGGCGCCGTCCACGTCTTCGGCCGATTCCTTGGAAAAGAGATTGTGTGGCGCACACCGCAACAGCGACTGTTCGTCCGCGATGAGAACCTCCGCAAGCTCGGCCTCCTGTTCGAGAAGGTCGAGGACCACCACCACGACAGAAGGGAAGCCGCACGGCACGCCATAGCCTACCTGGTCGAGCGCGCACACCACAAACCCACCTACGAGAGAGGATGGAAATGATCAAGAAATGGAACACCGCGAGGTGGATCAGGAAATACTGCTACGACAACGAGGCGCTGCATGTCGAAGACTGCTTTGAGCTGGCTGTGCGCCTTGGGAAAGCGGGCATTGGCCCAGTCTTCGAATGGGACGCGGATGACCCGTTCTCGTCCCACCCCTGGAATGGCCAGGGGAACGGGTCGCACAGGTTCGTCGACGTGCTGTTCAACATAATCGGCCCAAGCTGGCTGTACACGCCGAACACAGACATCCACCGGTGGTGGAGACGCTATAAGGCAGGTGAGTAGGAAGAAGCCCCCGAATTACGCGGGGGCTTCTTCTGTGCGCTTATGCCGTTGTCAGCCGAGCGCCACCCAGCTGACGTGAATATTCGAGTCGACGGCCCATTTCCAGTTACATGCGGTGGCAACGCCGAACTGTTTCTTGTCCACCGGGAACCCGATAATACTGTGTGTGATAGCATCTGTAACTTGGCACAGTAGTGAACGAGGTATACGGTCGAGCTCCTCGGGGAAAGGCACAGTGAACGACTTTATGTTGTATAGCTCCCACCGTTGATACCCTGTCTCGAACACCCCGGCTGCTAGGACCGCCATCTGCGCGCTGAAGTAAGTGAAACCCGATCCGTCGTGCTGTATCTGGATACGGTCATTCAAGATGTTGAAGACGATAGGCTCGTCGGCCGTTCCCTCCACACCTTGGCGCTTCAGCTCTTCAACCTTGTTCTGTGCGTCCCACCGCGTCTTCACCGGGTAGATGACCTGCTTGCGCAGCTTTCCGACGACGTTGGACACAGAAGATGAGATCGTGTTGAACAAACCTTGCAGTGGCTTGACAGGGTCCGTGCCTTCGATATGCGCGATCCCGTTGCTGTCAGTTGTAGCCATATTTCCTCTCTTTACGTGTTAGGCTGGTTGGACTCCATTACCAGTATAGTACCGTTGAAATAGTTGTACTCGTCTTTTTCCGGGTTGTGAGTCAACCTGTTCTCCCCGATAAGGCGGAAGACCACCTGTGTGACGCGCGGAACCGTCAGGTTGTAGAACGCGTAGAGGTCATAATATCCAGCGTTGATCTCACCGTTGAACATCCCGGGCATCTGAGAAATGTAGTATTCTTCGTACTTCGTCTGCGTTCCGCCCGGGGGTGTCCAAGCGGTTTGGAGCACCAGCTGCATCTTCGACCTAAATGCATCTGACGCGCCCTTATTCACATAACGACCACTGCCGAAGAAGAGGAAATTCAAATACCCCCGCCCATTTTCTGGATAGTTCAGTATGCTCTCTGCCATCATTACGTTATCAGTATTGGGTCCAAGCATGTGCAAGTCGCCTGTAAGAGAACGGAACGACAGCTTGTTGTTGGTGTTATCCAGATTCGACATCAACCCGTTCAGGGAGTTGCGCACACCACCGATCCCCATGTTGTTGAGACCGGCGTTGATGTTCGAAATCTCGTCCTGCACCCACGCACCCCATGTGTCGCCGGCGCCGAGGTTCTTATTGGGTATCATTCCGGCTTGTACTCCTTGTGCGGTTGATTGAACTGTAACACATTATAGATCGTCTTCGGGATCTTCGCCTCGTAATCGGCCAACGAGACGCCCGTGTCGATATTATTGGAGAACTCGTCGCAGGTGATCCGCGACGTGGCCGTTACTGTGATCTCCTGGTTGTTCATATCGACGTGCGTCGTCATGAACCGGTCCCCGCCGTAGTCGAACGCCGACCCCGATGTAAGGAACAGGTCGTTACCAGTCATCGAGGGTGTGCGGCTCTCAAGGTTAGGCGACGTGAGCGTGATCGTCGGGATCGATCCCGACTTCTCCCACACCGCCCTGAGGCTATTGTCTATCGCCAGCGACGGAGTGTTGATCAACGGGTTGTTTATCTGCTCCTCGTCGCTGCCTAGCGTAGACGACCCCGTGTGCGTCACGTACGTATCCTCCGAGCCCATGACCAGCCCGGTTCCCCGGAAGCGCAGCGAGTTGTAGTAGTTGGACGGACCCGAGGAGGCGGCGATGCGAAATGGCGAATAGTCGGACGTAACCATTCCACGCACCGTCACGATGATCTGGTTGTGGTTCTTCGGGTCGAGGCGCACAGAGAGGCTTCCGCCCTGCCCCAACCATTGGGACGCGGTGATAGGCAACCCGTCGTTCCCGGCAACACAGTAGGCTGTATATTCCAACCCGGACGTGTCCTTCGCCGGAATGTAGTCTTTGCACTGCGTCACCCACGGAGTCATGGCCTCGATCACATAGGCGTCGAGCGTGATCGTCTGCTCCACAGTCTTCCGGGCATCCACTTGGATGATCGTGTCTTTAGACTCCTTGCTCAACGGCAGATACTCGTTGTAGGCATAGCGCATGGGCCTGTACGTGGTCTTCACGGTCTTAGTGGACTGTGCGAGGTCCACGCTGTAGCTCATGCCCGTCACGTTGTTCATGTGCTCCTTCAGGAAGTTATTGTCGCGAAGGAACAACAGGTTCGAGTTCTGGCGGAGCATGTACACGTTGTGCACGGCGCACAAGGTATTCAGATAGTCCCATACATTGAATGAGCCACCGGGAGCCATGATGATCGGGTTGTACTGGTCCGACTTAATGAAGCCGTCCACGTACACCTTGTCATAATCGCATAGCTTGAACAGCTCGACGACCACGTTCCGGAAGTTATTGTACTGGGTGGGGACGACCTTCACCTGCTTGAGCTTATAGCACAGGTCGTCCACGGTCACGGTGTTCGTCGAATAGTTGGACGTGAACGTTCGCACATCCCCACGGAACTCGTACACGCTCGACACAGGGTGCTTGTTCGTCCACATCGTTGACACGTCCGCAGGCTTGAAGAACCTGTCCGTCAACGTCATAACCGGGTAGCCCTTAGTGCCGCCCGGGACGCTGTACGACATGCGGTCCCACTGTGCGGAGAACGACTCCAGAGAGCGGTCCGTCCTGTATTCGAAAGGTTCAGTCGCGATACTCACAGCAACACCTTCTCAACGAACGTGGCAGTGATAGCCACTTCGTAGCCGTCGATCGCCGCGCTGTACTCCTGTATAGAATAAGGCTCTTTCTGCTGGAGCGCGCCGTAGCCCATGCCGGGCAGGAACGGCCCATAGTTGTTGGGCACGTCACTGATCGTTTTCACCTGCGCTTCGGGGTAGGCTCGCACACAGATACTCGAAATACGGGAGCTCGCCCACATCTGGAGTTCGCCCCACGGGTTGCTTACGTTGTTCGTCGGGATCTGCGTCGTGACGTATCGCCCGTCGAACTCGCTGACCGCCGTTACCGCCGTGTCGTTTATCTGGATAGTGCCGTCCCCGCGGCACCCCGCCCACAACTTGTAGCCCTCCGGCCAGTGGATCTTCTGGCCGATCTGCCATATCCACGCCGGGTTCCACGACCACGCCGGTGCGCCGTTGTAGGTCCCCGGCGTGGCCACGTGCGGGATGTCGTCGGTGAAAACCGTGGCGTTCGGGATGTAGTGCGACATGAAACCAGGCAGGAGGTTCGTCTTCATAGCCAGCGGGTCCACGTAGTAAAGCAGTTCGTTGGTGGACAGCAGGTACAGCAGGGCAGCGTGCTCGGCCACGGTGTTGGCCGCCCAGGTGAGCGTGAACTCCCTGTGCGTCAACGCCGACCTCTTGGCAAAGCCGTCACCACGTAGAGTGGTGACGCTGTAGTTGAATCCCGTGCTGTTGCTTTGGAAGTTCGCAACGGGCGCGTCTATCCAGCGCATGTCGTTCAGTGTGCCGAACCACACTTTGGGTCGTTTAGGCATTACTATGCTCCTCTCCTCGATGCCATGGCGTTAGAGCCGTTGACCATCCCCACTATAGCATTGCCGTCTATCACCGTCGGTTTGTTGACCGCGCTCACAAGGATGTGCCGATCAGTTCCGGACAACTCGACCAGGATTGGGCCCCCACCGAAACCTCCCCCGGCGCCACCGGACGACGCAACCGAGGCCCCTGAGGCAGCGGCGCGGCCAGAGTTGACGGCCTCCAGGAAGCCGTAGCCGACGGTCTGCGCAGCCTGCCGGTTGATGACGAACTCGCCGGGCGTCAGCATGGCCGGAACGGTGTCCGTGGACTGCTTGCCGCCGCTGTACGACGACCCGCCGACCTTGCCACCAGTGGAGAAGCCCCACGCCTGGTTGAATCCGAACATGAACTGGCCTACCGACAGGCTTCGAAGATCCCGCACACGGTTGCACAGGTTGATGGCGTCGGTTGCAGCCTGGTTGAAAGAGAACCCTGCCTGCTGTGCGCTGCTGATGATATTGCTGAACGCCCCGTAGCCGGCCTCCCGAATGCCGTTGATCGCATAGGACATCCAACCGGCCTTGTTGCCCGCTACGTCCATCGAGTAGGCGGAGCCGTGAGCCTGGTTGCCCATGTTGCCCAGCCCGTGTGCGGCTGTGTTGGCCGAGCCGGCAGCCTTCCACATCTCGGCACCGATGTTTCCCGTGATCTGCCCGAGCTGCTGGAACGTCACGGCTGCCTGCTCTGCGGCGCCTCCGACGCCCCCACCGCCGAGGGCGCCTCCGAGGCCCGCCGCATCCCCGCCGGTGTTGTTCAGCGAGTTGCCGAGCTTATCGGCTGCGTCGCGGTTGTCGTCCATCGAGTGCTGCGACTTACGGTTCTTCGCCTCCAAGTCGGAGAGTGCTCGCAGTGCCGGGTCTGCGTTCACGCCCACCGTGAAGTTACGGGGCACGCCGTTGATCACCTTCGACAGGTCCGTGAACGTAGCCGCATAGCGCTCGGTCTCTGCACGGGAGTAACCCATCGACGTCATGTTGTTGATGAACTCCGCACGCAGGGCAGAGGCGTATGCCAGTACCTGTTGTTGGCTGGCGCCCGTGTTGGCATATGCGAGCACCTGTTTCTGATATGCCTCTACGAGAGATAGCACGTTGCCGCGCTGTTCCCTGGCGGCGTCCGAGAAACCCGCCAGGTCGCGCCGCGCCTTCTGCTGTGCGTCCGAGAGCTTCTGCATCGCCTCGTACAGCTTCTGGTAGTTGCCGGCCTGGTCGCCCTCGGCGTTCTTCCGATCCGTGCGGTTCTTTTGCTGTGCGACGGCGTTCTTCTGCAGCTCGGCGCGGATGTCGTCGGCTCGCAGCGTGTCGCCGTAGTCGACGGCCACCTTCAGTTGGAAGGTCAACTTGTTCCGGTCCGACTGAAGCTTCGACAGCTCGGCGTCCAGCTCGGCGATTTTGTTGCGCGTTTCCTCGATCGACTTGTTGGCGTCGCCGATCTCCTTGTTCGCGGACTGCGCGTCCTTCGCCGCGTTCTCGAAGTAGGATTTGATCGTCTTGAACGACTTCGCCGTCTCATCCAACGACTTGGGGAACTCCCACCGGAAGTTGAAGGCCGCATTTGCCACGGAGGACAGCTCACTGATGTAATCAGTGAAGGTCTTGATCTCCTTCGCCGCCTCCTTGATCTTCTTGCCCGCCTTCTTCGCACGGTCCCCGAGCTTCCTCGTCCTGTGCCTAGCCTTCTTGGCATGCTTGGCGGCGTTTCTGGCGCCCCTCGCGAAGCCCTGGTCGAGAGCCTTCCCCAGGTCCTTGATGGACGGCAGGGCGGCAGTGGAAGACTTCCCAAGCCCCTGCAGCGAAGCCGAGGCTTCCTTCGAGAAGTCCTTCCCAGTGGCAATGCTGGCAGCGATCATGCCGATCGCGTTTCCGGCCTTCTGTGCGAGTACAGCGGCCTTCGCTATCTGGTTTGCCGACTGCGTCGCCTTGTTGGCGACGGCATGCAGGCGCTGCTCGACCCGTTCCAGGACCTGGACGGAGCCTACGCCGTGACTGCGCAGCAATTGCATAATCTGCTGAATATAGGCGTTCATCACCTCGGCGTCCCCGCCGGATGCTTCGGCCGCTTGGCGCACAACAGCATAGAGAGCCTTCAAGTTGGACCTTCCGGCTTCCGAGAACTCGTCGAAGTTCATGCCGTTCTTATACAGGCTCTCGCCAAGGTTAGCCACGGCGTCTTCGAGGTTGACGAACGCCTCGTCTCCGGACAGCGCGGAGTCGACGACCTTCTTGAGCTCCTTAGCCGCTTTGTCGGCCTTCTCGCCCATGTTGTCCATCTCGTCCGCGGCGTCGGCGGTGTCGCCCTTCAGGCCCTTCATGGTCTGCGCGGCGAGATCGGACTCGTTGCGCACACCGTCGAAGGTCTGGTGTGCGTTGTCGTCGATCTTCTTCAGCGTGTCGAGGATCTTCTCGCCGTCGAACCAGGAAATCTTGCCAGAGGCCACCATCTCCTGGATCTTGTTCTTGAACGAATCAATGTACTGGCTGGACTTCTGGGTGCTGCGTTCGATGTCGTCGGCTATAGAACCGAAGCCGTTCTGACGGTAGAGCTCAGCGAGTTTCTTCTGCGAATCCGTCATCTCCGAGTTGCCCTGCGTGACGAGCTTCGAATATTCCTGCACGGAGAAGCCCATCTGGCGCAGCGTGGCCAGCTGCTCGTCGCCGAACTGCTTGAAGCCCGTGTTACCGGCGATCTGCTCGGCCATCTTCTTCAGCGAGTTCTCGCCGATAGCGTACGTCTGCTTCGATATCTCGTCAGTCGACTGGCCGGTCTTCTGCGCGAGGAGATCCTGTGCCTGTGCGAGGGCCTTCGTCTGAGCGTTAGCGTCTGATGTGGAGAATAACTGCGAGGACATAGACTCGCCGGCCTTGTTGGTGGCCTTCGCGAACACGTAAGCCGCGCTCCCGCCTTCCTCGAAGGCCTTCGTGTCCTGCATCACGGACTGTGCGAGGTCGGCCTGGGCCTGCTGGAGCGCCTTGGCCTCTGCTCTGGCGGCCTCGGAGCGCTTCGTCCACCCCTCCGTAACTTTTGCCAACCCGGTGAAGAACAGGGAGATTCCCGCCCCTGCGGCGAGCCCCTTGAGGGCACCCATGAGCCCCGAGGTGGCTTTCTCCGCGGTGCCCATCGCGCCGGCGGCTTGCCCCGCTCCGCCCGCTGCAGCCCCGGCTGCAGACTGCGAGGCGGCCGCTTGGCCTGCCGCCCTCTGGGATGCGGCAGCACCCCGAGCGGCGCCGGCGTTCTTGTAGAGGGCACCGGTTTGCTCGTTGACGGAGACCGTCGACAGCTTGTAGAGTTTGACCGTCTCCGCGAGGGCCGACAGGAGCGAGCGGATCGACGTGATGGGGTGCTGCATCGCGATTCCCATCGACCTCTGCGCGGTTGTCAACGCGTAGGCGCCGCCGAGCACAAGGGCCTGCTTGGCGTAGTAACCGGCCATAATGCCGCCAGCCGTCAGGAATGCGCCGGCCAGCTTGGCAACCCACTGCGCAGCGGGGTTCTGTACGAGGTTCGTCAGGACCGTCACCAGCCCAGTGAGGGATCCGAGCATGTCGCCGATACCCGAATTGGACGAACGGCCGATCTCGGCCTTCAGGTTCGCCCACGAGTTCTTCAGCATCTCCAGCTTGCCTGCCGTAGTGGAGGCGATCTGCTGGTACTGGTCGTTGAGCGTCTTCGAGTCGTTGTAGCCGGCCTCGGCGTCCTTCATCGTCTGTTCGAGTGTCTTGTGCGCCTCGGCGAGACGGAGAATCGTCGGCACATCGCGGGACGCCTTGATACCCAGGTCTTTGAGCACACCGATGGCGCCCTGGCCCTGGTTCTTGAGCCCGGCGATGAACTTGACGAAGATGTCGGAGAATTTAGACGTCCCCCACGCGGACTGGACCTCCTGTGCGGAGACCCCCGCCACGCGAGCGAACAGGTTGAGCTCGTCCCCGCCGCCCCTGATGGCTTTCTGCATCTGGGTGAACATGCGCGTGATGACACCACGGGAGAGCTCGGGTGCGACGCCGATAGAGGCGAGGGCGCCGGACAGACCGACTACCTGGTACTCGGTCATACCCGCGAACTTGCCCATGGCAGAGATCTGCGTCGAGGTGTTGGCGATCTGGGATTCCGTAGCCGCAGAATTGACGCCGACCTTCAAGATCGACGAGGCGATGTTGTCGAAGTTCTGGCCGGTCGTGCCCATGATCGTCTGGAAGCGCGCGATCGTCTCGCCCGACTTGTCGAGCGAGAGATCAGTGGTGGCCGACAGTTTAGCGACCGTCTCGGTGAAGTCTGTGATGGACTCTTTGGCGACTCCCAGCTGCCCGCCGAGAGCGGCGATGTTCGACAGATCCTTAAAGTTCGTCGTCGTGACAGAGGCAGCCATCTGTTCAAGTTTGCCGCGTAGTTCGTCTGCGGACTTCCCGGCGATGTCGTTAGTCCGCTTCACCTGTGCGAAGGCCGACTCATAGTCCATCGACTCTTTGACGACGGTGGTGAACGCGCCGATCGTCGCCTTCGAGATGTTCTGCATAACGGCGGCCACATCGTAGAGGGCATAGCGCATATTGGATATGCGAGACTTCGCCTCTTCCGCGGCTCGGCCGGCCCTATCAAAACCCTCTCCGGCCTCTCGGCCGCCTCGGCCTGCGCCGTCCAGGCCTTTGCCGATATCGGCTCCGACGACCTTGCCCTTGATATTGTCGAGGGCTTGTGCGATAGTGTTGATGGATTCCGCAGCCTCATGGAGCTCTGACGTACCCTGTACGTTGAACTCAATAGTCTGCTTGATATCAGGCATCACTCACTCCTGTTGTAGTAGTCCATCCTCGTGGGCAGGTCTCGCTCTGCGTAGTCCGGCATGTACGGAGTCATCACAGTGTCCTTGCCCCATTTCTGCTTATCCTCGTAGGGAGGCGGATCTGTGGCGCGGTGTGTGCTGACCCAATCATGCATCATCCTTGCTTTAGTAGCATAGCATGTTCTATCTTCCGCGCGCCATGCTATATCAGGGTCGGTCGAATGGCACAGCCAGATAGGGTTGCCGCACTTCTGACACGTTTCGTCTTTAACCGTTTTGTAAGCCAACACAAGCTTATAGTCCAGTTCCGTCCAATGCCCGAAAGGGTCGGGCTGGTTATAGATGACGGCGGTGGGCCTCATGTGAAGGTCCACCGCCGTCCTAACCATCGATAGAGCGCCGCTCCCCCCTTTGTCTTGGAGGGCGTCTATCAGAAATCCACTGTCACCGCGTTGTCGTAGTCGGCGGAAGCCCCGAGAAGGTTCATCGCCGCCACGAGCAAACCCAGGTACTGCTCTCCGGGCAGTGCGTTCAAGATCTTACGGATCTCTTCGGAATTGAACTTCCTCTCGTCCACGTTGCCTTCAGCGTCTTCGATCTTGTACAGCGTCTTCGACAGAAGCGCCAGATAGGCCTCCGACACACGCTTCGTCTTGTTCTTCGTCTTGTCCGCGCTCTCAATGCCGATCATCAGCTCTTCGCGCACATCAGCAGTCACTGATTGAAGGTGGAATGTCAGTTTAGAGGCGTCCCGCCTCTTCACCGCTTCCTTGATCACGTTGGCGTCGGCCTGCTCTTTGATGAGTCGCTCGACGTCCTGCACCGCCTCGGCGTCCAGGTACACGACCTTCTCAGCCTTCGGCGCCTTGGATCGAGACAGCACCTCGAAAATGTCCATAGTTGAAATCCTCTCTGTTAGGCGTTAGGGTAACGTCATAAACAAGAATAGCACAGGGCGGAGAGGAGACGCCCTGTGCTATTCGCTGAGGTGTGCGTTATGCCACAGTCACCTTGACGGTCACATTCGCACAAGCGGGGTGGCTGACGATGACGTCAGCACTGCCCGCCTTCAGGCCGGTCACAACGCCGAGCGGGCTGACCGACACTGTAGAGGTGTCCTTCGACAAGTAGGAGCACACGGAGCGCGCCACATGGCCGTGGATCTTCGGCATAATCGGACGATGTTCGTTGAGGGACACCGTCAGATTATCCGTGTCGGTGATCGCCGTCGTGCTGTCCTTGAAAACGCCGTTGACGGCCAGCTGGCCCTGCTGAAGGAACGACACCGTGTAGCGGGTCGGGTTGTCGCCCTCCAGCGTGTTCTTGTACGTGGACTCGATCATGAGGAATGCACAGTACCACTGGCCGGCAGCGATGGGCTCGCGGCCCTTCAGGACACCGCGCACAACCAAAACCAGGTCGACGCGAGTCTTCTTGAACATGTTCCACGCCTTGGCGTAGATCGAGTTCGCGTCGTCGGGGTTCGTCGGGTAGTACATGGTGAGCGAGCCCTCATACTGTGCGGCGCCACGAGAAGAAGACCCGGCCGCGTCGAGCAAAGACAGGGACGACTGCTCCTTAGACGCCTTGGCAGCGGGGATCGTCGTGTCGTCCCAGTTGATCGCGTCACCAATAGCCACAGCGGAGTTCATTTCCTCCACGGTGATAGCGTTGATGTCCTTAACGGACGCCTTGGGGAGAACCCAGACGTTGACATGCTCGTTAGAGAGTACTTTCTTATCCATTATGCGGCCACCTTCTCGTTGAGGACGAATGCGCCATTCTGAAGGAAGTTCGGCTCGTACTTGATGAAGCCGTTCGATTCGTACCCGTCGACCGGGTAGTCAGTCTGGAAGCGGTAGATGCTGAACACATCGCCGACTTCGAACGGTTTGTTCGGGCGCTTGCCGATGCGTTCCACGATGAACAGCGTGATGTCGGGCTTCATCGTGATGTCGCGGATCATGTTGAACACGCCCTGGTCGTCCACGCTCTCGTCCCTGAGCGCGGTGAACTTGCCCTCGTACTTGGCGAGGGTGGGGTTCTCCACTTCGGAGATGTCGCAGATCGTTCGGGTATTGTCCGTGTCGGGGTCGGTCTCGCCGAGCGAATAACCGTCTAGGATCGCACACGACACATTGAACACCAGGTTGCGCGGGTTATCGGTCGCACTGAACTGTGCGTTGAGTTCCGCCGCCGTAGGATGCTGCCAGTCAGCGAATGCCTCAGGAGCGGCGAAGAGAATAGTCACGTTGCCGCGAAGCATACGAACTTCGTTAGCCACTGTGCTTCCCCCTTTTCTCGTTGTCGTTGTCAATGAAACAGTCGCTACAAGGCTCTTCCTCGGTTATCGGCACCAACGTCCCGAAGAACTGAGCGAAGTCATCCGGGTACGTGCCGACGTCCCCGGTGTTCATGTCTTTGTAGAGGCCCATATACACCATCCTATCAAATACGGTTTTTGAGGTTCGTGATAAAGGAGCAGTAGAGCTCGTAGCCGCACTGCACCACTTTGTGGTTGGTTCCGGCGTAGTTCAACCCCTGGCCGCCGTGTACCGTGATCCCGCCGCTGTTGTCCGGCTCGAAACCCACCAGGCCCCACAGAATACGCTCGCCGATCTCGCGAGCGTGCTGTGCGGTGAGCGCTCGCACATGGCATAGGAAGAACACTCGGTAGCCATCGTTGAGCTGGGAGACGATGCTCGTCGCCTGGCTGACGTGCCCGGGCGTGCCGAACACGACGGCGATGTACGGCATCTTCTGGCCTTCGTCGAAGTCCGGTAGCGCCACCTCCTCGACAACCCGCTGGGGCGGCACTTCGGAGAGCTCGCGGATCTTCGCCATAATGTCGTCGATGTACTTGGCCATCGTCTACCTTCCCCACTTCCAAATGCGGCGAGTCTCTGTGTAGACCTCCTTGCGGGTCTTCTCGTCGAGCTTCACCTGCTTCGCCACCTTGTCCAGGGCCTTCATCCCCCACACTCTATCATCGCCGTACTCCTGACCCAGGATGTAGTCGTGGTCCCAGCCGCCGTCGAACTTGTTGGACCCCTCGATCCAGCCGTACTCGACCGTAACGTTGTCCGGCACGACGACGCTTACGCTGTCGTGCATGTGGCTTGTCCAGATACGGCCGATCTTCCCCGGTACCAGAGCGGACGGCGTCTTCTCGATCGTTTCCTGCATCGCCAGCGGGATCTCCTCAGAGATCTTGTCGATGACGTTTGCGAACAGGTCGTACTCGCGGAAGTCCTCGATGCGCTTAGCGTACTTCGTGAACTTGTTGGCGCCGATCTTCGTGCGGATTTTCATGCCTACACCTCAGCCTTGTTCATCGGAGTGTTGCAGATGATCGTCCGCTCGAACGATTGAGATGCGTCGATCACAGCCGCCACAGTCATCAGGTAGCCGACCATGTGCGGGGTGTCCTGTGTCTTCACCACTTTGATGCGTGCGGCCATCGGAATGTTAAGCGACATCGTCGAGCGGGGCAGTTGCACGCGCACACGGTTAGTCGTCTGAGGCGCAATTTGATCGTTGGCTACCTCAGGTTGGCGTATCGGCTGTATACGCGCTTTCCCAGAATATATGACTGCGCCATAATCATAGCTGTCAGTCTTAGCGTCATATTTGATGTTCTTGCCATCGTAGATCGTCACCTCATCGACCATATAGCGCTCGACGCGTTTAGCCGCCATGGCCAGGCGGCCTTCAGAGATACCTGCCAAGGAACTCCCTCGCTCTCTCGAACACGTCGTCCCCCCTCATCGGGACGAGAACGAGCCCTTCTCCATTCTCCAAGGCATCTCCCTGTGCGTCGTACTTGTCAGCCAGGGCGAGCAGAGCCTCGATGTTCTTGTCCCCGCCAGACAGCGTGAAGTCATCGGCTTTAACGTTCTCGACTCCACCCTCCGAGACGAGCTTCGCCGCGTAGGCGCGCAGAGCGGCGGCCGCAGCCTTGAACACGTTCGTGTACAGTGCGCACAGTCGTTCGAGCAGCTTAGCGTCCAGGTCGACACCGGGCAAGAACAGCTTCAACTCTTCCACGGTTATCTTCGGCACAGCAGCTCCTTTCCACTGCAGGAAACCCCGCCCCTTGTGAGGGCGGGGTTTCCATCCTTGTCGGGTATCGTTATCAGGCGCCCGCACCGCTGGAGGCCAGAGTGCCCTCCGGAGCGATGAAAGCAGACTTGACGAGGTGGCGGATCTTCGTCCTGTAGGCGTCGTTCTCGAACGAGCCCTCCAGTTCGGAGCTGTTCGTGGTCTTCTCGACGAAGATCTTCGGCCCGGTCTCGCCCTCCAGGAACACGTTGACGATGTTCTTGCGGGGCATCGTGCCCTTCGGAGGCAGGAGGAACCAGCACTTGTCGGCGTAATCGCCGGCGATGAGTGCGAGCTCGGGGACCTCATAGACGTTCGCGACCTTCCCGGACACCGTATTGCCCATCACCTGGGTCTCGGTGCCGTTCTGGCGGCGGATCTCGACGACCTTCATGATCTGCTCCGCGCGGCTCGCCAGAGCCGGGGGAACGATCAGGTTGAACTTCGTCGGCATGATGATTCGCTTGCCGTTGTACTTGGTGACCGCCAGCTGTGCGAATGCCTTCTCCAGCGCCTCGATGCTCAGCTCGGGGTTGCCGGCCAGGACGTTCTTGTTGGCCGCCTTGAAGTTGGTCGTGTTAAGGCCCGTCGGCTGGACGAGCTGCAGGGCCGCTTCGATGGACTCCTGGTTGGCAGCGCGACGGCCGAGTTCCTTCGTGATCCGGGGGATCAGGTTCCAGTCAGCTCCGTAGCGCTTCAGGGTCTCCCAGGAGAGCGGGATCTGAACGCCGGCCTTGGCCAGCTTCAGCTTGAACTGCTCCGCCTTCAGACCGAGGATCGGGTACTCGCCGAGCTCGCCGACTGCGGGCAGTCCCTGTGCGACGTAGCCCTTTCCGTCCTTGCGGACCGGAACGTTGTCGTCGGTGAAGTCGAAGCTGAAGTAGGGCACGGTCTCGAAATCGGGGGTTTCGAGGGTGTCGGCCCACTCGCGCCAGTTGGACGGAACCTGCTCGTACTCGCCCTGCATGATCTTGTTCATGGTGGGGCCGAGGTTGACCGGCAGGTCCGACGTGGTGATGGCTTCGCTCAGGTCCTTGCGGGCCGAATTGCGCACACGGATGTCGTCCGCGTGGAGAGCCCTGTGCAGAAGGATACCCGCTTTGTAGGCTTCCCTCTTGTTGATCGCCATATAGATATCCTCCTTAGAGCCAAGCCTGGGTGAGCTTGACGGCGTACTTGGTAGATGCGCTCGACAGCGGGTTGAGCACGAAGCCGACGACGATCTTGCCCTTCGGGTCGGCCGCGATTTCTGGCTTGGCCACCTTGCCGGACTCGGTGGCGCCGTCGATCGTCACGATATCCCCGACCTTGACGGACCCGTCCAGCCCGAGGTGTGCGATGCCTTCGAAGGCGAGCGTCGAGTAGAAGTTGTTGTCGTCCTTGGGCGTGGCGGAGGTGAGGGCGACGGCCCCGACCTTTCCGACAGCGACGACGTCGCCCGACTTGACGGCGGCGTCCACCTGGACTTCGTAGGTGTCCCCGCCCTTGACGTGATTCTGTGCCATGCGGTAGTCTCCTTACCAGGTCAGCTTGGCGAATTCGGCTTCGAAGTCGTCGGCGCTCTTACCGGAGGGCACGTGTTCGGGGGCGAAGCCGCCCGACAGGCTCTCTCGGATGGATTCGACGAGCTTGGTCTCGCGGTCCATGATCGTCTTAGCGTCATAACCGCGAGCGATGGCCTCGGCGACCCGCACACGGGAAACCTCGGGAAGGTCGGAGTCGGCGAGAGCAAGGATGGCCTCCTTAGCCTTCTTGGCCTTGTCCTCTTCTTCCTCCTTGGCCTTCTTGGCGTCCTCTTCGTCCTCTTCGTCCTTCTTCTTGGCCTTATCGGCGAGGGCTTCGACGAGAGCGGAGAGTTTAGTGTCCAGGGCCTCCAGGGCCTCCTTGAACTCAGTGTCCATTCTCTTCCTTTCGGAATTGTGTTTGTTGCTACCGTCCATAATAGCATTTCTGTTTTTGAACGATTCCAGAGCCTCGACGAGGCGACCGCCAGCGCCGGGAACTGTGACGAAGTCCACGGAATTAACGGGCGACGGTATGAACGACTCTATCACAGGCGGCGCGGGCTCACCGGCCGTCACCAAATCGTCGTCCTGGACCAGTGTTGCACCGCAATGAATCGACACGCCGATGATGTCAGATACTTGCTCGATGAAGGGCGCCCACTGCTCGACCACCTCGATCGTCGCATACATCCCTGGCTCAGGCGCATCCTGCCAGTGCGGCGTCTCAGCGATCACAGCTGCCAGCTTCGTCAACGTCCCCTCGGGTCGCTCGTAGGTCTCAGCCTCGGTGGCATGGTCGATGTACATGTGCGTCCCAACAGGAAACGCCTCGGCGAAACTACCCTGCAGCGCTTCCTTCGTATAGACGCCGGTCGATCCCTGACCCTCGGTTATGAGTCGCACAAGCCACTTGCGCGTGCCCTTAACGGGTTTGAGGACGCTGGTGTTCGCGCTCTCACTGATCTTCATCTTCGGTGTCTCCTTGGTTGAAACCGCCGGGGACGGCGCCCTGATTGCCTTGGCGCGCCACCGGGTCGCGCACCGCATCGCCGTCGTCTCCACCAGACACATTACCACTCTTCAGAAAATCGTTCGGCTCAGGAAGCTCGTCGCCGTGGATATCGGGCACAGCGAGCAGATTGAGCACAGCCTGGCGGTACTCGTCTTGATGGATGGCCCCGGTGGACATAGACGTAGCTAGCGACTGCAAAGCCCTATAGGTCGGGTCCTGCTCGATCGACGGGAACTTGATGTCCACATCCTTCACCGACGGGTCAACATCCATCATCACCTGCTTGAAGAAGTCCCTCCACTTACGCTGCTCTAGCTTGAAACCGTTGATCGTCGGCCTGTCCAGCGTCGTCGCAGCCCCGTAGGAACCACCCGTCGCACCCGGTGACGACAACAGCGCGATGACCGGGATGCCGAAGCTCGCCGCAACCAGCGCCGCCAACGGCTGGCCGTTCCCGTAGTTGACCTGTGCGCTCGGGACGCCCACTCCGGCCAGAGACTGGTTCGGCCCCAAGCTGGCCGTGGCGCCCACCACGTCGCCGCGATTGGAGATCTCCACGGCCGACTGCCGCTTGCCCTGGTTGTTGCTGTTGACGATCGCCCAAGCGATCTTCGACAGAGCCTTCGACAGTCTGGCGCTGTCGCGCAAGTAGCCCGAGTAGGCGACGCTCCACAGCGCGGCCGCTAGGGAATCAGGGGCACCGAATGCATGTCCGGCGTGCCTGCCCGAGGACAGGATGTACACGACGTAGTTGCCGTTCACCTCGTAGGCCGTGTTCGGCGGTTTCCTCAACCGCTGCACCCCGCGCCTATATTCAGCGGTAGGGAACCACTGACTGATCGTGTTCTGCCCGTCCGGAGTCCATGTGCGACGCACATACTTCACAACGGACGAATCGAACGAATCCCGAACGATCTCCTCGACCTCCTCCACGGGGACCAGCGTCAGCTTGTCGGTATGAACCTCTCGGAACAGGAACACATTCCCCGCACAGAACCGCTCCAAGTTCAGGCTCTCCATCGCCGAAGCGGAGAACAGCGTCCTCTGCGCCGATTCCGACTTAATGAACTTGTCCAGCTTCGAAGAGGTGTCGCTGAACACCAAGTCGTCACCGAAAATGTAGCTCGTTCTCAGTTGTGCGCCCCGCTTGTGCAGCGGGTGGTCGCGTGCCATGTCCCGAAGGCCGCGCACAACCTCGTGGATGAAAGCCAGCGTCAGACCCTTGTCGTCGGCGTAACTCACCCAGTTGGCGCCCTCGTCCAGGAGGTAGGACCTCTGCGCCTCGTTGATGAACGCGATACCCTCGTCGCTAAACGAGTATGCGTTGGAATCCAAAAGTCTCCCCCATTTCGTGTAGGTAGTCGTCCTCGTCGCCATCCATCATGTCCCCCGCGTCAGAGAACACGGTCTCCTGTTGGATGGCGTCGCGTATATTCTGGTCCGTTATAGCGGCGTAAACTGCAGCGTCCGCCAAGTCGGGTGACTTGCCGACGTCCTTCTTCAGCTTGTCCTTAGAATCCAGGACGAGCCCACCCGACATCGTATTATACGAGTAGCCGACGGACAGCAGCTCGTCGTGCAGGTCGATGTCCAGCGGGTCCAAGTCCAGCTCCCCTGTTCGACACCGGTACCTGAACGAATCCCACATGTAAGACCGGTAGTTGTGCCACCGCCCCCTGTCGGGACTTGACATGGATCCTCGCACAGCCAGAATGTCGTATGTGCGGTTAGCGTACGAGTTGAGGATGTCGAACATCCCGCCGCCGATCCCGTCGCAGTCGATCGCCACGGCGTGTGCGCCCTCCCGCAGAGCCAGGTCGTGCACCCGCTGTGCGCTGTGAACGAGGTCCGTCTTCGCCCATGAATCGACGAAGCGCACAACCCCGTTGACGCACAGGTAGACGACCGATCGGTCCGCTCCGAAGCGAGCAACGTCGACGCCCAAAACCGGCCGGCCGATCTTCTCCCTCTCAGTGAGACACGCTGTCTCAACGTCGCCCGGAAGGATCAGCGAATCCTCGATGTCGAACGCGAATTCGCCCAGCACGCGGGCCTTGAACCTCGCGCTGTCCTCGCCGTACTCCTGCTTCTTCTGCTCCACGTAGGAGGGCCCGGTGAGCTTCTGCAGCACATTGGGGGGCATGGGCTCACCTGTGAAGTTCGGGCTCTCCAGGACGGAGATGGACATGCGCTTCCAGTTCTCCATCTCTTCTTTGAAGATCTTCCCCAAGTAGCTCATCGGGTCCGTGGGGTTCGCGATCAGCACACGCCGAGACGCCTCATTCGTCGTTATGTTCGCCAGGGCATCGATCAACTCACCCGACAGCCCGCAGGCCTCGTCGCCGATCGCCAGAACGTCGCCGTGGATGCCCTGGAAGGAGTTGCCACCCAGGTTGTCCGGCGGCTTCCTGCCGCGCCCCAGTGGGAGCTTCGTCACGTCATCCTTCCACTGCACGTCCATCGTGATGCGCCCCGGGAGCTTGTGGTCGACGAGCCCCTCCTCGAAGCGCCGCTCCACGATATCCTTCAGCTGCATGACCTCGCGCCACAGCACGTCTTGCACCTGCGCCATCGACGGCGCCGTAGATATCACATAGCAATGTGGGTATCGGGTGTCTACCCACCAGCAGATGAGCACGGCCATCAGCCGAGACTTCCCCACGCCGTGGCCGGCCTTCACAGCCGTCGAGTTGTTATCCACCACGGCCCGGGCGATCTCCCGCTGTTTACTCCACAGGGTGCCTTCGTCCGTGCCCAGCATATACTGAGCCCAGCCCACGGGGTCGGACTTGAAGCTATCCTGTCTCCTGTGCGCCTTAACGGTGGCGATAGCGCTGTCGATCGCGCTAGCTTTGATCAGCATGAGCCTCCTTCAGCGCCTGATAGAAGACCTCGTCCATCGCCTCCGGATCGAGCAATTGGTTATTGGCGTAGGCGTTGGAAATGTGAATGCGCACACGCTCCCAGGCGTCCTCCACCAAGTCGAGGATCAGCCGGGTCTGCTGCTTCGTAACCCGGGCCTCTTCCTCGTCGTTGTACTCCTTCACCTTATCCAAGCGATCGCCGAGCTGTTTCAGGACGCTGTTGACCGCCTCGATATGCCGGGCCGCTATCTCGTCCGACTCGAAGCATTTCTCCAAGAAGTTGAAGGCGCGCGTCTTCAAGTCATACATGTCGGCGATCAGCATCTGTTGGCGTTCCAGGTTCGTCCACACGTCGTTGCGCTTCAGCATGGAGCGCACACGGGCAAGGCACGTCTCGGCGGGCAGGCCGAGCTCCTCGGACATCTCGGCGGGGCTCGCCCCCGCCTGTGCTAGGGTGAGCAGCCTCCTGTCGTCCATCGCCAGCTCGCCGGTCGACTTTTGGATCGCGAAGCGATCCCGGTCATTCTTCACCAGCTCTTTGGTCGCGGTCTTGGTCTGTGTGGGGGCCTTTTTCTTGCTCTGCTTCTTAGGTGCTGCCATCACAGCCCCCTGTACCGGATCACCACCGGCGCCTCAAGCGGATCGCACACCTTCACAGTAGGCCGTTTGTCCGCGGAATGGACGGTCACGCAGAACGTTCCGCCTTCCGTGTTCAGCGCCGTCACCTTCGTCTCTATTGCATTGGTGAACACCGTCAGGTACACGGATTTCACGCCCTTGGCCAGCGCAACGTCCAGGTCGATGTTGGGCAGCGTGCCGCTGAGCGTCGCAATCGACCCGTTAGCGGTGGCTAAGCGGCTCGTTTGAACGTCGATTCTCATGAAACTCCCTCTCTAGTCAGGCCTAAGAGGAATGTTACCACGCACACAGCAGACCCCGCCGGGGCATAGCGCTCATCCGGCGGGGTCCTGAGAGAAAGGAGCTTACCTGAACACCTTAACATACTTCTGCAGGCGGCGTCTAGGCCCCGCCATGTGGTCGTACAGCAGCACCCATCGGTCGTCTAATAAGGGCGCCCATGTGGTGCTGTCCTGTGCGGTGATCGGCTGTATCTCGTCGTCCACCGCCAGCACGGACACGTAAGCGTCCAGCCTGAACGGCAGCCGATCCAGGTCGTGAGCTGTAATGAACGCCTGGAACGTCTCGTGCCCGCCAATCACCCACGCCTCATCCTTGCCCTCTGCAATGGTCTGCTCTATCGCCGCGTATGGGCTCGCCACCGCCTTGATGGATTTGGTCGACTTCATCGTCCGGCTCAACACTATATTCGTCCTGTTGGGTAGCTTCTTGTTGCGTTGCGGCAGGGACTGTCGGGTCTTCCGGCCCATCACCACGACTTTACCGGTCGTCATGTCCTTGAAATGCTGCAGGTCCCCTCGGTCGTGCCACGGCAGCTTACCGTTGACCCCTATGATCCCGGACGTTGACTGCGCCCAGATGAAATGCACGTGAAACATCATGTCTCTCCTCTCGTGTGCGGCGTATAGGCTGATACGAGGACTCTAGCAGGACCCCGGGGTCGACGCAAACTTGACTTACGCCCGTATGCGAGCTACAGTCTGACCATAGAACTGTCAGACTAGAGAAAGGACTTCACATGCTTCTTTACTTCATCGCCGTTCCCGTCGCATTCCTCGTCGCACAGGGGTTCTGGACCCTCATCGCCTACATCGTCACGTGGTGCGGCTTCCCCAAGGCCGGTTCCGTCGTCTTCTGGGTCTCCCTCGCCTTCACGTCCCTCGGGGCTATCTCCGCCCTCGCCGCCTTCGCGTGGACCCAGCACCAGCTCAATCTCATCGCGGCTTGACAGCGGCTTGTTCAGCGCGTACACTGGTTGCGCACAGCAACCCAACAGAGAGGAGAAAAACATGTTTTCATGGAATCTGATCGGGCGTATGATCGCCGGGTGGTACGGAACCTGCCGCCTGTGGGGCAGGACCTGGATCTGTTAGTCGCCGTCGTCCGATAAGAGGACCCCGCTGCTTTCGAGCAGCGGGGTCCTTCTTCGTTTCTACGTTGTGAGTTAGGTCACTTACTGGGCGTGGTAGCCAGGAAGGGCACCGCCTTGTGCAGGAAACGGTCCACCGGCTTCGTGTTGAGCAGCCACTGTGCGCACACAGTCACCAGCCCCCACACGGTCGCCGTGATCGTATCCACCAGGTCAGCGGGCAGCGTCAGACCCCATTTCGCAGCCAGGGCGGCGAGCACGCCCACCAAGGACACCACGAACGTCCTGATGATCGACCGCGCCTTGTGCTGAATCTGCGTCGGCACGAGTTCGTCGAAGTGGTAGGCGTTCTTCCGATTCGGGTCCGCCAGGCCGCCATCACCCTGCGGCAGTCCGCCCGTCTCCACGGTTCTCTGCGCGGCAGCGAACGCCGCAGCCTTCTGCTCGTCCGTCAGCGTCGGGGTGTCCAGGTGCTTGGGTCCTGTAGGCGTCGAGGTCGGCTCGATAGGAGTGGTCACTTATCCCCCTTCTTCTGTGCAAGCGTGTTCTGAATATCGTTCAGCTTGTTGATCGTCTCCTCAAGCGCCGCGTGGGACGCCGCCGGGTAGCCGAAGCCGTACCCCGGAACGGTCAAGTCGGTGGCGATCCTGTTCACGGTCGCTGTCATCGACTCCACCGCCTGCGTCAAGTTGGCCGCAACCTCCTTCAGCTCCGCAATGGAGTTCTGCGTCGCCTGCGGATAGCCGAAGCCCTGGCTCGGCACCTTGATGTTCTCGTACAGCCAGCTGAGCATGTTGTGCTCGTCGGGTGTCAAATCGTCTCCTTTACTGGTGGTGTCGTCTTGGTTGCTGTCTTGAATATAGCGCTTTACGATGATGATCGTCGCCGAACCCGTCAGGGACCGGTCCGACAGCGCGTGCAGCCTCGGGCCCCTGCCCGGGCCGCCGTGGCCCCACGTGTACATCCCCCCGGCGTAGAGCTCCACGTGACTGATCCGCCCCGCGAAGGCGCCGCTGTGCCAGCCCATGCAAATGATGTCCGCCGGCTTCATTTCTTGTAGCGGCAGGTCCCTCCAACTCGTCGCCGACGCCACCGTGTAGGCGTCCGGGTCCGACGCTATATTGAAACTCCGCTCGCCTATTTCGATCCCCGCACACTGCCTGTAGGCCTGCGCTATCGTGGAGCTGCAGTCCCCCCAGCCGTAGCGCTCCGGGTCTTTGCGGCGGTAGTCGTTCGTGTATCCGAAGTCACCGTCGTGCTTCGCCATCCACGCCACTATGGCGTTGCGCTGCACGTCAGCCTGCGTCATCCGTCTCCTTCCTATTCGCTAGAAGAGCCTTCACCTCAGTATACGGCACGAAAGAGCTCCTATCAGGCCGGGGGCTGTGCGCCGGGATCTTCCTTCTCTTCAGGAAGTCGTAACCCTCCCCCTGTTCCAGGTGCACAAGGGGGGAGTCGTAGTGGGGGAGCCGGAACTCCACCCACCCCTCGTCCAAATGTCGCACAGCATAGGGGTAGCCACGCAGAAGCGCGTCGTCGTTTCCGGGGATGGTGCGCCACGCCGCGTCGATCAGAGACTGCAGCGCGTCCGACTGCGCATTGAACGCCTCTATCTCGTCGTTCGCGTCGCCCCTCGATATCGCCGCTCCGTCACTCGTGGGGAACGGCGGGTTGAAGCCACACAAGGAGCGGCAGGCAGGCCGGTAGTAACTCTCGAACACAGCCGCAGCCCTGTTGTCCAGCGGCATCTTCCCCGGCTCCCGCTTTTCGTACGCCGTGTAGGCGTCCCGGGCGGCATATGTGAAATCCACTGTTCTGTCGTGGTAGCTCTCTTCCATGCCTAGAACCATACCACCCCCTGCGGAGGGTAGCCCGTCGCGTGCAGGCTCAAGGGGTCGTAGTCCACCGGTTGGGTTTGTCTGTGCGGTCGCTTGGGCGTAGCGTGCCACATGCTAGAAAAGCGCACACGGGCATCCTCCGCATAGAACGCCGGGATGTGCGGGGGCAGCGGCTTTTCTTCGTCGACGACGGTGGTTAGCAGCTGACTCTCCACGAAGATGTGGAACACATTCCTGCTAGGTGTGAGACGCGCTTTGTTTCCGTTACTTGAGTTCCGGTTCGCCGGAACGATGTCGTTTTTTAACTGGTCGGAGGTTGTCCCCAGCGGGTATTCGTGGCAGGCTTTTATCAGCACAGAGTAGGGGTTTACCTGTGTTTCGTCCGCTGCGTTGTTTTGCTCTGTGTTGTGCGGCGGAAACTTACGGGGGTCAGTATCCGTGTTGGATTTCAGGAAGCGCTGCCCGCCCTTATATGAGGGGTCTTGCTTCGACACCTCCCAGCCGTTGGGCTTGAGGCAAAGGGCATAGAAACGGAAGTTCGAGTTAGAGGTCGGGCTCGGGTCATAGGGGTGAGTCGGGTCCGGGCTGAAACACCACAGCAGCCACCCCACCTCCCACGGGTTCGGCTTGGAGTCGGGGTTGTCTTTGGTTGGCGGGGTGTTGTCCTTGTTGCGCAGTTGGGCTAAGGTGACGATGTTCGCCGAGAACGAGTACACGACCTGGAGGCGGTTATGGAATTGCGGGTCGGGGTCGGAGGAGGGGACGGGCACCCGTTCTATCTTGAGCAGGGGGGAGAGGGCTTCAATCGGCCGGGCTAGGGACGCCGCCGTAGCCCCCAGCGGTTGGTCCGGGTTGGGCTTCGGCGGAGGGGGCGGAGTCAGGAGGAGGGTTGAGTCGTAGGGCGGCGTCGGGTTAGGCGTTACCTGGATCGTGTTGTATATCTTCCGTATGCGCACAAGGGGGTGCGCTGTCTGGCTCTTGGGTCTTTCCGGTGGTGTGGGCATGCCTCGATTTTAGCTCGTCGTCGTGTCTGCGCACAGCACACTGGATGTCGTCCAGCTGACGGGTGTGCGCATGGACCAGGTCCGTCAGGGTTTGCGTATTGGACTCTATCCTGTCTACAGCGTCCCTTAGAGAGCTCCCATGGTTGTTTTCCATGTCTTGTTTGACGCTAAGGACCTTCTTATTGGTCTTCAATGACGTATAGAGAGTCGCTATAGCAGTTATAAGGGCGCCTAAGCCTACGGCTGGCGCCCCTAAGAGGTGGTCGGCGATGAGTATTATGTCGTGCACGGGTCCTATTATAGCGATCATACTGCAGTCGTATTTTCCAGTAACGGAAAATTCAGATTAACGTATGCGGTTGGGTCCCCCCATGAAAATCGACCCACCCCTCCAAAAATTCCAACTTTTCCCACCAAAAATACAA